>PDWI01001681.1_pt1 | contig 34401 bp, 23 predicted proteins | sample 1430891 | NCBI WGS metagenome assembly PDWI01 (sample SAMN01162508, study PRJNA174530) | Oral metagenome, whole genome shotgun sequencing project. | biome: Marine environment; feature: Marine mammal; material: Swab sample of the gingival sulcus; isolation source: swab sample of gingival sulcus... | reverse complement strand
ACACCAATCAAGAGATGGTTGCCTATTCGAAAGAACTAAATATTGAGGAGAAATTCGAACACAAAATTTTCTGGTCGAAAAAGATTAAGTCGGCACTTCAGGAAGATCGTATTATTATTAATTCTCAAGCAATCTATAACAATGCTACCGATAAAATTGAGAAGCATGAAGTGTTGGTCAGAGCGGTGGAACGCGATAAGAGCATTGTCTACCCGAATCAGTTTTTGAATATTGCAAAGACTTCAAAGCAATATCTTAATATTACGAGGGTTGTTATTGAAAAATCATTTATGAAATTTAAGGATTTGCCGTTTGAATTTTCGATTAATATAACCATTGAGGATATATTGGATGAGGGATTGCAGAGTTTCTTGTTTGATAAAATCGAGGAATATGGTGTGGGAGACAGATTGGTCGTGGAAATTGTTGAATCGGAGCAAATTAAAGAATACGATCCAGTTTCCAAATTTGTGAAGCGTCTAAAAGAGCACGGCGGAAAACTTGCGATTGATGATTTTGGAAGTGGATATAGCAATTTCAATCATTTGTTGGAGCTTGATACGGATTACGTGAAAATTGATGGTAGTATCATAAGTAGAGTTTGTGATAATAATTCTTCTGTTGAAATTGTGAAGTCCATCGTTTCATTCTGTAAAAATACAGGGATTAAAACGATTGCGGAATTTGTGTCCAGTGAAGAGATACTAGAGAAGGTAAAAGAACTGGGCGTGGACTATTCGCAGGGATATTATATCGGAATGCCACAGGAAAAGGTGCTTTATTAGTCTATTCTCCTAGTCTAAAACGCTTATATAGCTAGATATTTAAATTAAAACGCATGTATTAATTCTTTAAAGAGGGCAGAAGTGATTTAGCAGAATTTTTCATTGGCATCATGACCCAGTGCATTCCAAATTCTTTAAATCCCTTCTGCCTTTTTTAACATTTTATACTATTCTTAAATTAAAATGCGAATAAATGGACAAATTTTGTCTCACTGCGAGTGAGCTTCGCACAGTCTCGTTCGTGAAGCGTTCAACTAGCTGACGCTAATTAGTACTTCGTACTAAAATTCTTCGAATTTGAACGCTTCCATCGGTCATTACGAACGCAGTGAGTACTCCTGCCGACTTAAAATTTAGTCCAATTTATGAGCATTTTTAATGGATTTTTCAAAATAAAAAGGCTACAAACGTTTATGTCTGTAGCCTTTCTGTAAATTTCGCGTTGCTTACAATTTGAATCTTGAAATTTCATCTTGTAAATCAGTTGCGATTTCTGCAAGGTTTGCACTTGCTGTGGAGATATCATTAATTGAAGCGGTTTGACTATCTACGCTTGCACTTGCTTCTTCTGTAGTCGCAGCATTTTCTTCTGCAATAGCAGATAGATTTTCTATAACGCTAATAACCTGCGCATTTTTCTCTTCGATAGATTTTGAGTGAACGTTTACTTTTTCCACGATTTCTCTACTTATGTTGACAGCGCTTTCTATCTCATTGAATTTATCCTGAGTTGTTTTGTTTTGTGCTTCTTGTTTTTCCACGATTTCTGCAGCAGATTGCATCCTTTTAACAGCTTGACTTGATTTGTGTTTTAAATCTTCAATAATCTGTCTGATCTCTTCCGTAAATTTGGTAGAATCTTCAGCGAGTTTTCTGATTTCTTCAGCAACAACCGAGAAACCACGTCCTGCTTCTCCAGCTCGTGCCGCTTCTATCGCAGCGTTCAAGGCAAGTAGATTGGTTTGGTCGGCTATGGACTGAATCATTTCTGACGCCTGACTAATTGCTTCTGCACTGCTATTTGTGTCGACAATAATTTGACTGACAAATTCGGATTCTTTTTTGTTTTCATCACTTAAATTACTTAAATCTTGAAGCGCTTGTTTTCCTTCGTCTTTTTTATTTTCGATGTTTTCTGTAGCTTCTTTTAAATCGTTCAGCATGATAATCATTTCACCTAATGAATTTGTAATTGCATCAACATCTTGAGCGGCGGCTTGTGTGTCTTGAGCTTGACTTGTAGCTCCTTCTGCAATATTACCCACTGCACTTGCTACTTCACTTGCACTTTCATCTGTACTCTGAGCGGTAGCGGTTAATTCCTCTGCAGTAGCTGCTGTATTTGTTGCATGAGTATTAATGTTTCCTACGATTTGAGATAAATTATTTTTAAGTTTCTGACTCGCTCTGTATATATCACCAATTTCATCACCGCGATTGGAGTAGTCTTTTTTTGGTGTGTAGTTTAGGTTATAATTAGATAATTCTTCCAAATCACCCTTTATGTTTTTGAAAGCAAAGGCGATTCTACTTGCTGTACCTAAATATATTGTAATAATAGCTACTATTAAAATAATAAGTGCAATACCACCTAAAATCATGGTTAAAGTATTGATAGAAGAAAAGACTACTTTTTGGTTGATGCTTATGAGTACACTATATCCCCTTGATTCCATATTGGAAAAACCAACTAATTTTTTCTTTCCTAGGAAGGTGTATTCCCCCACTCCTTTAGCGGAATTTTTGATATTGTTTTTGAAAAATTCTGCAATACTTTGGTATTGTTTATCTGTTGTGGCTTTTTCTATGATGTTAGTGCTTTCTTTGACAAGTTCCTGATTGGTGTGGCCAATAATTGTTCCATTTTGATCTAGAATAGAGAGTGCTGAAGTTTCTTCCCATTGGAAATTAGCACACATATTGTTGAAAAAGTCGGCGGATTTTATACCGGCGAAGACACCTTCAATATTGCCATTTTTATCATAATAAGGCGATGAAATAATAACGATTTTGCCACCAGTTAGAGCATCTGTAATAATAGGTGTGGTGTAGACTTCTCCGTTCATAGAACGCTTAAAATACTCCATTTGAGATAGGTCTAGTACATCTCCTTCGGGGGTTAAGTTAATTCCTGTTCCATCTGGTTTGATGTAGAAAAATAAAATATACTCTAAATCAGCGGCTCTTTTCTGATAGAAATCTACTTTTTCTTTTTCGGATATTTTTTTATTGATTAGCATCGGATTGTTTGCTAGTTCTGTAATCACGGATTCTGTTTCTGAAATTTGAGATTCTATGATTTCAGCAGCTTGAGAACTAAGGAGTACCACATCGTTTTCAACCTGCTCAGCAAAGTATTTTTTTAGAAAAAAATTACTTGACAATAGTAGTATTGCAATTGCGAGTACAAACACTGATGCTACGGCTAAGGCTATAGTGCCTTTAACACTCTTTTTCTTTGGTGCCTTTTTGACTGTTGTGGCTTGAAGGGTGATTGGTTCCATTCTGTTTTTATTGTCCATTAATGAAATCCTCCTCGACTTTGATTTAAATTTAGTTATCAGATTATTACTGATATCAAAAATGAAGAAAATTGCTTAATATCTTTATCGTTGTGTTTGAAATCAGTATGAGATAACTTGAGAAAGATTGGTATTTGTTAGATAACAATCTTTCTCTATATTATTATAACACAAAAATAAAAAAAAAAAAAACACACTTAAATTATTATAATTTAATATTCCCGCTTTCCTATCAGGACTTTTCGTGTAATACTGAAAATAAGAGATTAGCATTATAACACTCTTATACTAATCTCAAATTAAACGCATGTATTATTTCTTTGAAGAGGGCGGAAGGGATTTAGAGAATTTGGAATGCACTGGGTCATGGTGTAGGTGAAAAATTCTGCTAAAGCACTTCTGCTATTTTTTAACATTTTATACCACGCTTAAATTTATTTGAGATTCGTATTAAATTAAAATGAGATTAGTTTTAAATGGATTATTTTAGAAGTACTCTTATTTGGGATTAGCATAAGGAGGTTCTTGGTAGTTTCGAATTAAAATTGTTATTTATGTGGGTGGATATATGGAACTTTGGTGTGTTCGTCAAATGGACGATTTGTGAGGGTTGCATATAGTGCATCTGCTTTTAAATCAATAGAAAGTAGTTCCAATTTTGAGTTTTGTAGTGTATTTCCAAAACCGGTGGTGCAAAAATCAATGGGTTGGTTTTGAAGCGATTTATAAGTCTCGGATTTTGAGAGTTTTGTGATAATTTCAGAATATTCCGCAGACTTGTCTCGGCGGTGGTTTTGTGCTTTTTTAAGTTCTTTATTTTTGGATTGAATGTTCGCTAGTACCGCTTTGCCTTTGGCGTTGAATGCAAGAATTCTCAGGTAGTTTGGGGTAGGTTTTGAGTATGCATCTTCTTCGTTTTGATATTTTTTAGCGTGATTATTTGCTGAATATCCATTATCTGAATTTCCACTATTATGCCCATCATCTGAATCTCCATCATTCAAAGTGGTTTTGGACGTGTTATTTTTTTGGATATCAAGTAGCGCTGAAATCAGCATACGTCTGATTCGAGCATCTGTAAATCGCTTGGTTTGTGCTAGGGATAAAAGCTCTTCGGCTGAAGTAGCGTTTCTCGCCACTTGCTTTAATCGATTTTCAAAGCCTTCGGTGATGTCGCGGATAGACGCTAGCTGGGTGGAACTTGTCGTTCTGATTTTATACAGTATGAGGTCGCTTAGATGATTCCAAAATACTGGGCTAGTCTCATTTTTGGGGGAAACGAAAGGGGGATTTTCGGTAGTTTTCGCTTCGTTTGAGCGGTTTGCATATGAGTAGTTTGCATCCAGTGTACGCGCTTGTGTGTTTTTTTTAAATAAATCCGAATAGTCATTGCTTGAGACGGAAAATAATTCTTCTAAATCGGAGTAGTCGATTCCCGAAACGGACGATAATTCTTGGTAGAAGTTGACGGAATCTCCAATACTTATTTTATTGTTTGATGGTCGAACGCTTGTGCGGTGAATGTTTGCGTGCGGATGTGTAGTTGCATTTTGTTTTAAGGAGAATAGGATATTTTGCAGGTGGGTTCTAATCGCTGTGGCAGACGAAAATTCTTGCTGATTATCCAGAGTGTTCTGTTCGGAAAGCGTGTTGTTTTCAGAGTTGTTGGCTTTCTTTGTATTTGTTGGAGGCAATAGTTTGGAATTACTATGGGAGCCTTTACGCGAAATGATGATAGGCTTTATATCTGGTAAATTTTTTAAATAAAGTGCACCGAGTAAGGCGTTTGGAGGAAGTGAAAGCCCCGCTTCTCTCATTGCAACTGAGTAGGAAAGTCCTTTATTTAGTTGGTCTTTTAATTGTTTTTGAAACTCAGGGATTTCTGTTTGGTCTACAAATTTTTTTAAACATTCGATGTCTGTGACTTCACTACCGAATGAAATATGTGTGGCGCCGACAAGAGTTAAAAGTTTTGCCGCTCCATAGGCAAAATCATCGGCAGCAGCTGTGGCGTAGTAAGTAGGGAGTTCGATCACCAAGTCAGCGCCAGAAAGAAGCGCTTTTTTTGCCCTGTACCATTTGTCGAATATAGCTGGCTCACCGCGCTGGACGAAATTGCCAGACATAATCGTGACGATGACAGCATCTTCGCCGACTTGTTTTCTGGTTTCCTGTAAATGGTATAAATGTCCTACGTGAAGCGGGTTGTACTCTGCTATAATTCCAACTATTTTCATAAGCTCCTATTCTTTAAAACTTTTTATTTGCCGTGTTTTTGGCTATATTTCTTATTATATTGTATCAAATTTTTAGGTCTTTTATTTAAAATGTTTTAATTGAAGCAACACAATGTAGAGTTTTTATTTGAAAGGCGTTATAATACGAATAGGGAGAACGTATGGATGAGTTATCTTTTTTGAAAGAAATAGAAAATTAAAAAAGTAGACATGTTGAAACTTATAAATTTTTGTAATATGAGTTTCGATGTAATTTATTTATAACAAGCGAGGAGCGATGAATAAAAAATTTATAATAATGGTTTTATTGATAGTACAAGCATTTTTTTTAAATGCTTGTGCAGCTGATTTAAATGATTATGATAAGATAAGTAGGCCAAATATTATTACAGTGGATGAGGCTTTAGAAGATTTGGACTTAGAAATTTTTTATCAAAAACCATATAAGGAGGCTGATTTAACAGATTCTAGAGCGGGCGATAAGAACCAGTTTTGTGGTATGTCCTATCAACTTTATTTTAAAAATCTTAGAGAAGAACCCAGAAATATAACGGTGAGAGTATTTTTTTCAAAAAAGTGGTACGATGTGGGAGCGTTATCTCGTGAAAGTTTCGGAAGTGAAGGAGGAGCAATTGTTCTAAATCCAAAGCAGGAATATTATGTGGCTGCACATATAGCTGCGAAGCGTCCGGAGTTGTATAACGGTAAGGAGTATTCTATTTATTCGACAGAGAGGTTTAAAATAACTGTGGTTTTAGTCTTAGATGGTGAAGAATATATTATTTTGCTTGATGAAAATGATACTGTAGATGAACTTCCATAAGTTAATGAAAATAGTGTGAGTTAAAAGTTTTCCATAATAAATTTTGCAGGTGTCTAGCGCGTGAAGCTAGAACCTGTTTTATTTTTAGAAATTTGAAATGAGGTTTTGAAAGTTTTTGAAATATAATAGTGAAAATATAGCAGTTGATAATCATTCCCAAAAAGTATGGAAAAAAATTCCTATTTATCGTACAATAGAAGGCGGTTGTAATAATATATTATGGCGGTAGGAGAAGCGATGAATAGAAATGGTTTTGTTTTAGAGTATGAGAGTTATATTGAAGAAATAAAGGCGACGGGTTATTTTTTTGTGCATGAAAAAACGGGTGCTGAACTTATTCACATTCCGAATGATGACAGAAATAAGGTGTTTGCTATCGCGTTTTCAACGGTTCCGGATAGTGATAAAGGGGAGGCTCATATCGCAGAGCACGCGGTGCTTTCGGGTAGTGAGAAATATCCACTAAGGGAGCTTTTTTCGAATCTGATGAAGGGCTCCATGGCGACGTTTCTCAATGCGATGACGTTTCCAGATAAGACGATGTATCCTGTTGCCAGTCAAAATGATAAAGATTTTTGGAATTTGGTCAACGTGTATCTGGATAGTGCGTTTCACCCGAATTTTTATCAGGAGGAACTCTCCTTTCGCCAAGAGGGGCATAGTTTCGCGTTTGAGGGAAACGGGGATGAACCCTATGAAAGTGGTGTTGTTTACAGTGAAATGAAGGGTTATGAAGGGTCTGTCGATGCCGCTTTGGAGGACAAGGCGAGCAGAGCGCTTTTTAATAATACGTACCAGTACAATTCTGGTGGCGTGCCCAGCGAAATTTTAAAACTCACTTATGAGGAATTTGTGGCATTCCATAAGAAACATTACACGCCTAGTAATGCGAGGTTTTTCCTATATGGCGACGCGGACTTAGATACGTATTTAGAGTTGTTGGATAAAGAGTATTTATCGCAGTATGAAAAATCAGAGCGTATCCCAGAACCCTACGATGTGAAGTGGCGAGATAAACCGGTATATGTGGGAGGTAATTATCAGTCGGAGACAGAGCTTTCGGCTTTGGAGATGCAATTTGTGCTAGGAGATTCTGATGATTTGGCGCGTAATTTGTGTGCCGGTGTGCTGGCTTCCTATATTTTTGGTCAGGATTCGTCTTCCTTTAAGAAAACGATGATTCAAAGTGGATTTTGTCAAGATATGTACGGGCATCTCGATAGTACGAGAACGGTCTCTGTGCTGAAAGTGACAATGCATGGAGTGAGTGAAACAGATGCAAAAAAGGCGGAGCAAAGGGTTTTTGAGGAACTTCAAAAAGTGGACGAAGAGCGGTTGAAAAAAGGTCTTCGGGCGTCGCTTAATAATTTTGGATTTCATCTTCGCGAGGGAGAGAGTGGATCCGATCCGCGGGGGATGGATTTTATGTATCCATTGCTTTTGCATTTTAAAAAAGGGGATGACCCATTTAGAAGGCTTCGATATGAGGATTTATTAGAGGAAGCGCATACTTTGGTAGAAAATGGAGCATATCAGCGTTGGATTCGCGATTATATGCTGGATAATCAGTTTCGCGTAGCGGTTTTGCTAATCGCTGACCCTGATTATTCGTCCAAACAGGCATTGCAGGAAAAAGAAACGCTGAGACAAAAATGGAATGAGCTTACCGTGGACGAACAAAAGGCGGAGCGAGAGTGGTTCGAAAAACTAAGGGTTCGCCAGTCTACACCAGATTTAAAAGAAGATTTAGAGAGGCTTCCGAAGCTCACAATAGAGGATATTAAAGAGGGGAAAAAAAGAAGAGATGTCGCCGAAAGTGTTGAAAAAATAACACTTCCCGAAGGTGAAGTGAGTGAACATAAGTTTATTTATTATGAATTGGACAGTAAAATAGCGTATATCCGCATTATGTTTCCGTTAGAACTAGAAACTGGCGAGGACGCAGCGTTGATTTCATCGGCGAGTTCTGTGATAGGACTGCTGGATACTGTTCATTATACCGCTGAGGAAATTAACTATGAAATTTTAATGAATTCCGGCGGTGTGGGAATCGGTCTGGATTTTTATAAAAATCAGAGTTATCTGACGGTGGAAATCAAGACGTATCCAGAGAATATTGAAAAGAATTTGAGCGTGGTTTCGGATATTTTACGCTGTTCAAAACTTTCTGATAGAAATCGAATATACGAACTTTTAAATCAAGTGAAACAGCGTCTGAGGATGGATATTGTATCATCTGGAAGCAGATATGCTGCGGAGAAAGTGCTGTCCTTTACGAATGTGGAGAATTTTAATGAGTGTCATTCTTCAGGGATTGAGTATTATAAGTGGTTGGAGCGTTTTTTGGAAAGTGATGATGACGAAAGAAACAAGGTTTATCAACGGATTGAAAATAGTTTAAAGGATGCGATTACTCAAAAGGGGGTAATCCTTTGTTTGACGGGTTCAGAAACTTCAAAGCAAACACTATTTGATGCGATGCCGTCCTTTTTGTCGAAGTTTTCGAGGGGTAATGATAAAGCGTTTAAGCTTCCTGCGCTTGAGGGAATGCAGAAGAATGCGATTATCACGCCAGCGGGTGTGCAGTTTATTACCGTTGGGGGAAAATTAGAAGAGTTTGAGTTTAATGGACATTATCACGTGCTAAAGGCTTTTATTACCAATGATTATCTATGGAATGAACTTCGGGTGAAAGGCGGTGCATACGGTGCGTATAGTAGCATTGACCGACAGGGGAATTTTTTGTTTGCAACGTATCGAGACCCAAGTTGTGCCAAGACGATTGAGGTGATTCAATCAGTGGTGGAGAATTTGGACACTGTTGAAATACAGGGTGATGCGTTAGAAATGATGATTATTGGTGCAGTTTCCAATATGGATCAACCGCTGAGTCCGCAAAAAGAAGGTTCGCGTGCGGTTAATCGATATTTCTTTGGGACGAATGCTGAAATCCTTGCAAGGTATCGACGAGAAATTGTGGAGACAAAGTCAGAAGATTTAAGAGAGTGTGCAAAAAATGTCAAAAAGGCGCTTGAAAATATCGGGTATGTTGTGGTCGGTTCAGAGCAAAAAATAGAAGAGGATAAGAAAATTTTTTCGGAAATTAGCCGAATTTAGTCGTGTTATTTTAAGCGAATGTTCACAAAATGTGAATTGAATTCATGTGTGAAAAATGGTAGAATGAAGCGAAATGAAAAATGAGAGGGGTATGTATGAAAATACTTGTTATTAACTGCGGCAGTTCGTCGCTAAAGTATCAGTTATTTGATATGGATGGAGAACAGGTTCTTGCAAAAGGTCTTGTTGAAAGAATTGGAATTGATGGTTCGCGTTTAAAAGCGAAAGGAAATGGCAAAGAAAAGCTGTATGAAGTAGAAATGAAAGACCACAAAGAGGCGTTAAGATACGTGCTTGAGGCTCTTACTGATGAAGAGATTGGTGCGATTACATCACTACATCAAATCGGCGCTGTTGGACACAGGGTTGTTCACGGTGGTGAAAAATATAGTGCATCAGTTGAGATTGATGATGATGTTATGAAGGGAATTGAAGAGTGTATTGAGCTTGCGCCATTACATAATCCTCCAAACCTTGTTGGTATTAAAGCAATTCAAGAGCTTATGCCAGGCGCTCCAAATGTTGCGGTGTTTGATACAGCGTTCCATCAGACAATGCCGAAAGAACAGTATATTTATGCTCTTCCATATGAACTTTATGAAGATTTAAAAGTTCGAAGATATGGTTTTCACGGAACAAGTCATAAATTCGTGTCGGATCGTGCAGCGATGATGCTAGGCATGGAGAAAGAAGATGTCAACGTGATTACTTGTCACCTTGGTAACGGTGCATCGCTTGCGGCTGTTAAAGGCGGGAAATGTGTAGCTACATCAATGGGAATGACACCGCTTGAGGGGCTTGTAATGGGAACTCGTTGTGGAAATATTGATCCGCAAATCGTGACGTTCCTTATGGCGAAACGTGGATATTCTATTGAAGAAATGGATAATATTATGAATAAGAAGTCTGGTGTACTAGGCGTTTCTGGTGTGAGTTCAGACTTTAGAGATATTGAAGAAGAAGCGAAAAAAGGAAATGAGCGTGCACAATTGGCGCTTGATATTTTCCATGACCGTGTTCGAAAGACGATTGCAGCATATGCAACCGTATTAGGAAGAGTGGATGCGATTGTATTCACAGCTGGTCTTGGTGAAAACAGTAAAGAAAGCCGTATGGAAATTTGTAAAAACCTTGAGTTTATGGGTGTTGAAATTGATGCAGCGAAAAATGACACACGTGGAAAAGAGGTAGAAATCAGTAAAGACGGCGCGAAGGTTAAAGCCTTTGTTATTCCTACCAATGAGGAGTTGATGATTGCAAGAGATACACTTGCTATCACAGATTGTGGCTGAAACTAGATTTTACACAGGTGTGTAGAGTAGATGTAAAATTAGAAAATTTAGTTAAATATTTAATCGGGTTCTAGGGTGCTAGGACTCGATTTTAAATTTGAAAAGTATTATAGGTGACCGCTTTCATAAAATTAGTTTTAGAAATTTGAAGAGAGGCCTGTTTTAACTGAGATTAGTATAAATTTATCTTAAATATCTTATATTGAATGCTAGATTTTCAAAAAATGACACAAGTGTTGCAATAACATTATTTTAAGTGTATAATATTTATGTATATTTTGACTAATTAGGAGGTAACTTGGCCAGAAAAAAGCAGATAATATCGCTTGATATAGGTAATTCTTGTATTAAGGCAGTGGCTGGTGTTAAAAGTGATAAAAGTATAAAAATCATCAGTTCTGCTATTGAAGTAATGCCTGAAGGTTGTTATTCTAACGGAGTAGTTAAGGATAGCGCGAAATTTGGCGAAGTTATCAATGGGATTATTCATCAGCTTGGTGTAAAAACTAATAATGTTGTTTTGTCTTATGAAAGTAATGAAATCATAAAACGAGAACTTATTATTCCGAAAGTTAGTGATGAAGATATTGAAGATTTACTGGGATATGAAATTACGAATTATCTTCCGATAGATATTGATAACTACGTTTTGCAACATAAGGTGATAGAAGTTGTTGAGGAAAATAAGTTAAAGGTTAATGTTGTAGCGGTGCCTTATTCTATCGCTTCTGGTTTGTTCGATGCCATTCGGACTTTGGGGTATAACCCGATTGGAATGGACTTGCATACGAACGGTATGGAGCTGTTGGTTGACGATAGTTTAGAGGAAACAGTTGCCATTGTTGATATCGGTTATAAGCATACCAATGTTTCGATATTTGAAAATGGGGTCTATGTATTTAACCGTATTATTAATGGCGGATTGAATGTTTTTGATTCGGGATTTGAACTGTTTTTGCAGGATGATTCTGAACCTGTTGAGAAAGCGGAAGATACTGATATTGTCAAGATTTACGATGAAGCGGAATTGGAGGAATTGCGCCGAACGGTAAAAGTGGCAGAAATTTGGCAACAGTACCGATATGGCGATTTGTCAAACCAAGAGATGGAATTATCTGAGCGAATGGCGATTGATGAAGTTGTTGTTGGAATGGATTCGTTGCTGGATGAAATTGAAAAAGTAATTCGCTTCCAGTTGAAGCGTTCTTCTGATAGTACCATTGATCGAGTTAAGATATACGGCGGCGGAGCGATGCATTCTGGAATGGGCAAGGCGATTGAAAGAAAATTGCAAATTCCTACTGAAGTGGTTTATTACGGTGAATTGATAACAATAAACCAACCGAATGAACTGATGCTTGTCAATGCTGTGACAGCGATTGGCTCTGAACTTAACTTTTTTAAACCCTTTGTTAAAGAAAAACCAAAAACAAATAGTAAAAAAATACTTATGATTGCTCTGCTTTTGGTGTTATTGGCAGGATGTGTGTATTTCACAGGAATGATGATTATTAAAGAAAATAATTTAAAGCAGGAAATTGAGCTTTTAAATTCTCAAATAACGGATGCCCAGACGATTAGAGCTTTAGAGCAAATAACGGAAAAAGAAACTCTTTTAAGCCAGATTGAAACGCAATCTCAAGTCCTTCAGCAGGCGAATTTAGAGTTTATGAGAGAAAATACGATGAGTAATGAGTTGATTGATTTGATCAACAAACAGTTATCTGATAAGGTCTTTCTTACCAATATCAACATATCTGGGGCTGATGTATCTCTCACAGGTGTCGGGTATGACCATCAAAACATCTCTCAATTTGTTCATAACTTAAGGGAGACACAGGTGTTTGACGTGATTGATTTGAGTAGTGTTGACAATGATCAAGATAATTACAGTTTTGAAGTGTCACTTGTTCTAAAAGATGTATTGGCAGAGGAGGCGACTAATGAAAATTGATAAAAAAACTCTGATTCAATATGTTGTGCTTATATTGCTTGTTTTAGGAGCTGCCTATTACTTTTTATTCTATTCTCCTAGCAAGGCTAGACAGGCTGAATTAGAATTGGAACTAACGGCTAAACAAGATGAGTGGAATTCCATTCAAATGCGTTTGGCGACAGAGGGTCAACTTGATGCAGCAATATTAGATGCGAGTGATACCATAGAAAATCTTTCAGAGAGAATGTTTGTTAATATTGAGCAAGAAGATGCACTCAAACTTTCCAATGACCTAAATAAAAAAGGAAAAATTGTATTTGACAATGTGACGTTTTCTGAGAGCTATGATGAGGATTTAAACACTAAAATAGTGGATGAGACACTTTCCTTTACTGCGGATTATTATGATGTTATGGATTATATGAAGTATATTCGTAAATATCGTAAAAATATTGCCATACTTTCGACGAATTTAGATGTTGTAGAGTTTGACAATATGGATGAGGAAAATCTTGTAGCTGATGTGAATGAAGACATTACTGAAGATGGTGAAGTTGTTGAAGTATCCGAACAGGGGGTTGATTCTGAATCTGAACAAGAGGACGCTGAGAGTGAGAGTGATTTTGAAAAGCCTCCTGTTGCAAATTTGGTTGTAAGTATGTCTCTTAGGTATCGTTCGGTTCCTTATTTAGAGCAGCTTGGTGTAGCAAAAACGGAATTATTGAAAGACATTAAGAGTAAGCGTGATTTGGCGAAAGGTCCATTTAATCAGTACAACGAATATAAGGCGATGATGGCTGAGAAAGACGCAGTCAAAGAGATAGAAGGTAAAAAAGAAGATTCTTTGGTTGAGATAGAAATGAAACAACCTAGGGAATTTGTGTATGATTTTGAAGATGGAAACTTCTTTTTTGTAGGTAGCAGTGAAGATATTGTGGGAAGTTCTCTTCGTTCAGTGATTCGAATGAATGGTTCATTTGCGAGTGATTTGAATTTTGATTTTATATCACCTAGAGAGTACAACTGTGCAAATTTGGTATTTGAAAATGATATAATACTGAACCGAAAACCGGAATCGGTAGTTATGAATGTTTATGCGTTTAATCAATCCGATCACAAAATTGGTCTGATTTTATTGGATTCAGTAGGAAATGAGTACAAAGTGGAATTTGCTGGTGCAGTAGATTGGACAGAGTGGAAGGAGTTAAAAGCAGCCCTTCCAGAGGAAGCTTTGTGTCCGCTTAAAATACAACGTGTTTATGTTGAGGGGATAGGATATGAGCAAATATGTAAGGGAAGATATTTGTTTGATTTGATTGAGTTAGAATATCCCCTTCCCCAAAAGGAACAGGAGCAGGAGTAGTATATGAAGAAATTTTATAGTGTTTTAACGGTGGTGATATTAGCAGTAGTAATGCTTTTTTCTCAAGTAATTGTTTTTGCTTCTTCTGAAGATCGTGCGAGAGAAGACGGAAAAAAGATGGGTGAAGTGGCTGGTATGCTTGCTGGTGCAAAGGATTTTTCGGAAGACCAATTTGATTATAATATGAGCATTAAATCGGGTCCGCGATTAATCGAAGATCACAATTTGGAGCTTCTGTATTCCAAAGAGGACATTGAAGTGTTTATTGAATCTTATACAGCTGCCTATAAAACGGCGTACGAAAAGGCATGGTTTGAGGCATTTGATAAAGCGACTGGAACGGATCACACTGGCGATGAGGTGGCAAGCACAACCAATCCACAAGCAACCGCTGGAATGGCGGATGGTGCAAACGCTGGAAAGATAGATGGCGCGCTAGATGGCGCGGATGACTATATCAATGGTTATAAGAATAGCTATGTGCATAAAATGATGAAGGGCTCTGAAATTCGCGCTAAGTATAAATTGGATATTGACACTTACTCTTATAGTCACAATTTCGTAGAAGCATATAAAAAGGCTTACAAAGCTGCTTACAATGAATCGTATCGAAAAGCGAAAGTTAGTGATGTTGTTGAAAAAGAAGGAGCGGCGTTAGGAGAAAATATTGGTAAGGCATATGGCGCAGTAGAGTCGATGAACGACTATGCTGCTGAAAGAAAACTTAATTATGAAGTAGCTTATGCGCGTTTTTTGAAAGCTGGCGCACTTGCTGAGCGTTTTCATTTTGATAAGCACAGCGCTTACTATGCTGAGAATTTTGAAAAAGGGTTTGCACAAGGGTTTAAGCAAGCGTATATTGCGGCGTATAGAGCCCGATTCACTAATTTTGAAATTGATAATTCTTCAACATATGAAGTTGGCGTAAACAGTCAGGAAATTACAAAAATGTGGCCACTGTATGATGTAGCAGGTGGAACGGTTTCTGAAAAGCCGGGTTTGGCTTGTACTCTATCTATTCCGCAAGGAACGGTTTATCAGCCGATGAGAGTTCAATTATCGGGAGAACAGTTTACTTTTGGAAGTAAAAATTATCGTTATCTTCCAGTATCCTCTATTTTTAATATTGATGTATGGAGCTCAGCGGAGGAAGTGAAACTTCGCAAACCGATAGAGATAAAGTTTGATTTTACTGGATCAGAACGTGTAGGAATTTATAAATGGAGTGATTACCGTTGGAAATATCAGCCGACTAAAATTACGGATGAATCAATATCGACAATAATACCTGCAGGTGTGTATGATGGTGGTCGTTATGCGATTTTTGTGGACGAGCATTGTAAATTCTATCGAGATATTGATTTTTGTTGGGCGCGTGATGAAATAAATGCATTTATGAGGCGAATGTATTTCTTTAGGTCTGATTATTTTAGACCTGATGATTATATGACGCGAGCGGAACTTTCGATTATTTTGAGCAATATGCTCTATGATAAATTTCCAATAGGAGATTCCCATAAAGAGGCGTTAGACAGAGATGCCTTTGGAAAGGCGACAAGTTCGATTGACTTTGTGATTTCTAATGGATTTATGTCGCTCAATGCAGGAAAATTCTACCCGAATAGTCCTGTTAGATATAAGTATTTGAAATATATCTATAAGGCGATTACTGGGGAGAATATTGAGTGGAATGAAGTGGCAGAGAAAATTATGAGAGATAAATTCTACAAGAGCCCTGGTATTGACAATCCTAGTTTAGGAATGACAAGAGCGGAAGTGATTTATTTCTTGTATCACTACTTAGATACCGATGATGTATTAGAAAATATAGAAAGATAGTGATGTAGGAAACTAAGGTCTGTGTGATCCGATAATGCTTTATGAAAGAGGGTGTTAAAAAGGTGCAGAAGCAGATTAAAGATTCCATAATAAGAGCGAAAGGAAGTGAAGCGGTTCAAATGTTGGAAACCAGATTTGAACCGTAATGTTTTATGATTTGGATACCCAAAATACTGTTTGTCGCGGTGGTGATGTATGTTGCTGCGGTGGATATTAAGACGAAGACGATTTCTGATTTATCCCTTATGGTTGGTGCAATTGTATGCTATCCTACGCTTGCTATCTTCGGCGGTGGTTGAGCGACAAGAATAATATTGCCGGGGGCATTATGGGGTTTTGTTAGTTATGGTCTGATTTATCTTGTTGCAAAATGGATTTATAAAGAGGAAACATTTGGGCAAGGAGATGTACTTTTCAACACTTTTATCTGTGGTTTTTTAGGTCTTTGGGCAGGCATCGCGACGTCGTTTTTGACGTTTTTTGTGGCGCTTGCTCTCGTGCTTGGAACATGGATTTATAAGCGAAAAATTGATCGTGAAGCAGAGATTCCGCTCGCACCTGCAATGGCGATTTCGGCGGTACTGACGCTGTTTTATTATGAGCAAATTATGGCGTTTATTTTTTCGCTGAGCTAAAACAAGATAGTTTGGATAATTTCTTCATTACATTTGCCTTAAACTCCTCTTCATTTTGCTTTTAAATTTTAGTGCTAGCTTCGTCAACTGCGGATAAATTCTTTCAGTCACTTAGTTAACTAAGCTCCTTCAAAATTTTCCTTGTTTCCTTGCTATCATCTAAAATTTATTCGCAAAAAATCTTTGTTTAATTTTTTTACTCTTGCAAATCCGAACGTGTTTTTGATCGCTTCTTCAGGATTGTAATTGCTCTAATTTTCTTATGCCAAGTCCAGTAAGTGCAGAAATACGCTCTAAAGACATACCTTCAGCTAGCATCGCTTTAGCAACATCTATTTTCCCTTCTATTTTCCCTTCTCTTCGAGCATAAGAAAGTTCCGCCTTGCGGTCAAGTTCTGCTTTTTCATACATGTCAGGCCAATAACTGTCGATCTCTTCCTGTGAAAAAAGTTTTAATTTATTTACTGCGTCTGCCATAAGCCCTCCTTTTGACCCTATTATATCACATTCTTTTACAGAACCAGCAAGCAAAAGTTCTGCCCATAAATCTTCGTTCACCTGATTCTTTTTCTTTTGCGATAGATACTTGTTCAGCTCAACAAACACCATTCGAAATTCGCCTTTTAGCAGGTGTTCGTTGGTCTCTAAATTCTTAATCCCCAAGTGATTAATATAATTTGTATTATCAAAAACAGGAAAAGTGGTAAACGTCAGACTTGTCGCCTTTTTTAGTTTGCTATAATCCTCGCCACGAATAAATTGTTTTGAGTACAGTTTGGTATTGTAATAATAGCATCTTCTCACTAGATAATCTTTATTATTTACTTGCATCTCCACATTGATTGTCCCAGAATTTTTTGTTTTGACGACCAAATCTAGCCGCGGTATCTTTTCAATCTTTTTATTCGGCGCAATCTCCGTATTTAAAAATTCAATATCCTCTTCTCGTTCTATATCAATGTCTAAATATTGATTTAGCATAGACATAAGCAGTTTCTTATTTTCCTCTTTTGAAAAAAATCCTTTAAATGTGATGTCATAGTGTAGTGGTAAAAACGCCTCATTCTTATTCATCATATCCCCCCCTTTTATTTTATATATTATACATATTTTACCATCTATAATTATAACTGTAAACGCAAAATCCTATTTATGTAATAAAATGGAATCATTAAGAAGATTAATACTATTCTCAAATTAAAATGCATTTATTATTTCTTTGAAGAGGGCAGAAGGGATAGAGAATTTGCTCTGAAAATTATCTTTATATTATAAATTTTTAATAATTTAACCCCTAGATTATCACGACAAACTGTGATATAATTTTTGCGAACGTATCTTCAGGGCAGGGTGAGATTCCCGATCGGCGGTAAAGTCCGCGAGCACATGATGCTGATTTGGTGTAATTCCAAAACCGACAGTTATAGTCTGGATGGGAGAAGGTATAAACAGCGCATTTTAGCGCGATTTATATTTGTCTTTTTAACTACCCGAGATACAGGGTATTTTTTATTTTTTGGAGGTTTCTTTTATGGCTAAAAGAAGAAAGTCGTTGTCCATCGCAATGGTTGGCATACTAAGTGCTATGGCGTTTGTTTTTGTTGCATTCGGAAGAGTGCCAGTGGTGATGTTCCTAAAGTATGACCCGAAAGATGTGGTTATTACATTGGGCGGTTTGCTCTTGGGGCCTCTCAACGCGGTGTTGGTATCAATTATCACAGGATTTATTGAGATGGTGACAATCAGTGATACAGGTTGGATTGGATTGATGATGAATGTTCTTGCAACACTTACATTTGCACTGCCTGCGGCTGTGGTGTATAGGAAAAGGCATAATTTGATGGGTGCTGTCGTTGGGTTGTTCTTTGGTGTTGTCTTGATGACGATTACCATGATTCTTTGGAATTATATTATTACACCGATTTACTTGGGAATTCCAAGAGCTGAAGTTGTAAAATTGCTTGTACCTGCGATTATGCCGTTTAACTTGCTTAAGGGCGGACTGAATGCGGCGTTTGTATTCTTGCTTTATAAACCGATTAGTAAGGCGCTTAAAAAATATATTCCGGTTATTTCAGAAGAGAAAAAGGAAAAAGGTAGTTATGCGCTGGCACTCCGAATTGTGGCGCTTGGAATTATTGTTACTTGTGTGATGATTATTCTTTCGTACCAAGGTATTATTTAGTGAATACTGAACAAAATATTGAGCGTGCACTGAAATATGTGCACCATTAAATGACTGAGTTATCGTCATTTAGTAATTTTATATGTATGAGAAAATTTTTTCATAAACCTAATAAACCTTTTTTAGTATTTTTATATTGTACTAGCGGTGGGCGCTTGCCCGCCGCTTTTAATAAATGTTTGGATTTTAATGGTGATTAAGAACTTTATTTTTAATCAAATTTTAATGTTGTATGAACTTGTAATATGATAAAATTATAATAGTAATTGCAATTGCAAATAATGTTGGAAGTGGTATTTTAACAAAATAGTAGGTAGAACAAAATGCAAACAAAAAATACATTAAAAAGAATTAGTAACATTTTCGTCTCAACTTTATTTTTGGGTGTATGCTTTGGGATACTATTCTTGTTTTATATTGTATTTATTCCGTGGCCGCCAATTCCTTGGGTTCTTTTCTTTGCTTGGATAATAATGCCTTTATTGGCGGCACTCGGAGTTTGCTTTATTATCAATCGAAACAACTTCTGTTTTAAAAGAAAGAATATTGACAAACATTCTTTTAAACAGCTAATTGGTAGGTTACTGGGTGCTACTATTTTTCTTCTTTTAGGATATTGTTTAGAATCTATTCACCTAAATGATTATGGGCTGAAATTTGTTTCTATATTATTTAACTTTTTTTTCTACGCTATTATTTCTGGATTCATATCTGTCTTTTCAATTTTAGAGTGTATTTTTGTTGAAACCAAAACAAAATAATAACAAAGTTAGAGAGAAAGGTAAGAATTAATATGTTTCGAAATAGAGATGATATACCAATTTTAATTTATAAAAACTCTTGTAAGTATAAAGTAGTTATCTGGAATTCTGAATAATAGTAGTTATACCAATTTTTATTTAATCATCTTTTTTCTAAAGCAGTTTATTATATAATATGATTTAAAAAGTTATACTGACTTATTTTGAATAAAACTATTGAAAAATAAGCTTTTTGTGCAAAAGTCGGTATAACTATATATTTTCAAGATGTGCAAAAAAAATTTACTTTCAGAAAAAATTTTTTATTTCCAAAACCACCACTACTTTTTAAAATTTTCACTAATTCCTAAAAACTCATCTACTTGTTTTTGAGTATAAATTCTATACCTTTTTTTAAAAAATAATCTGGTTTTAATTTACCTGTTTTATCCCAATTCAAAATAGTCTGCCTTGTTACACCTATCGCTTTTCCAAATTCACTTATTTTATATTCTTTCATTTTATCACCATCCTAATTTATACAGTTACTATATAAATTTATACAGTTTATATAGTAAACTTTTAAATATGTATTGACAATTGAGAGATAAATGTTTGGATTTTAATGGTGATTGAATTGCTTGTTGAGGGCGATATAATGTATAATTGTGTAGTATGGTAGATTGATAAAATGGAGGGTTTATGCCGGATTTGGTTGATGTTCTATTAATTGTGATTTTGCTCGTCTTGATTGTGATGCTCTTTGTGCAAAAGCGAACGACGAGAGAGCTTACAACACTCTTAGAACAAAAAAATGCCTTGTTGGTCAAAGAGCTCGAAATGGCAATTGAGGATAGCAACAAAGAATCAAAATTATTAATTTCGCAAAAGATGGCAGAGGCGTCCGATAAGCAATTTGAAAAATTTAGTATGACACAGGATCGTGTTGATGAGCAGTTAAGAAAGTCGCGTGAAGAAACCAACAAGCGATTAGATGTTCTCACGGAAAATATTGAAAGCAGGCTGAATTCGATTCAGCGAAGTAGTGTGGAGAGCGCTGAAAATACCAGAAATACGGTGGATAAAAAATTAGAATCGCTCATGAATAGTAACGAAAAGCGCTTGGATGAGATGCGTTTGATTGTAGAAGAGAAACTTGAAAAAACACTACAAACGCGTTTGACGGAGTCGTTTAAGGCGGTGTCTACAAGCCTTGACAGCGTGCAAAAGGGTCTTGGCGAAATGCAGGGGCTCGCAAAAGATGCAAGGGATCTTAAAAATGTGTTGTCCAATGTCAAGCAACGTGGAATTATTGGCGAGGTGCTTTTGGGTTCTCTTCTTTCGGATATTTTAGCGCCATCCCAATATGAAGAAAATGTGGAGATTGAGAGTGGTAGGCGTGTGGAATTTGTCGTAAAACTTCCGGGACAAGGTGACACCCCCCTTTTGCTTCCCATTGATAGTAAGTTTCCAGATGCGGCGTATCAGCGCTTGATGGATGCAGAGGATAAGGAGAGCGTGGAGAAGGCGCGGAAAGAGCTTTATACATCGATAAAGACGTTTGCAAAGGACATTAGTACAAAGTATATTGTGCCACCTAAGACAACGGATTTTGCGATTTTATTTTTGCCGACTGAGGGGCTTTATGCCGAAGTGGTTCGAAACACGGCACTTTTTGAAGAACTTAGACGAGAGTACAAAGTGGTCGTCACTGGGGCGACAACTTTATCAGCGCTTCTTTCTTCTTTGAAAATTGGTTTTAAAACGCTCACGATTGAAAAACGAAGTGCTGAAGTGTGGGAGACACTTGGCAAGGTGAAAAAGGCGTTTGGTGATTTTTCGGTTCAGCTTGAAAAGGCGCAGAAAAATTTGCAAACGGCAGAGAAGACCATCGCTACGCTTTCGGGAACGCGTACACGGGCGATTGAGCGTGTGCTTAGAGGGGTTGAAGAACTTGAAATTGAAGATATGGATGAGGAAAAATACGGAATCGGTGTTGCAGATTTTGAGGAGCATATAGAAGAAAATTAATTAGATATAGGAAAGAGTAATTGGGAACTCTTGAGAATATATGAGTTTTGAATAAGTGAAGTAGCGAAATAAGTTTAAATGAATAATATTGAGAAAATGTGGAGTGTATCGCTCATTTCACATAGGTAGAGGGGTTGAAAATGTCAGTTTTAAGAATTGTTGTAAGGAAGAAAAGTGGATTTGAGGAAAAAGAGGCGTATCGAAAGTCTATTGTCTATGATGTAGAAGGCGTAGACGAACAGACACTAGTATCCATTTCAGAGGGGATACTTTTTGCAGGTGTTACCGATGAGTATTTTATCTGTCAGACAGATGCGGAGTTTAAGGCGCTTTTAAAACCGAATTATAAGTTTTATGCACTCAAACAAGGGCAGTTCGACCAGCGTGCCGATGCGGCGGAACAATGTTTAAAGCTGAAGCTAGAAGGGATAAATCCTACTATACGGGCGTATGTTTTGGCGGATTCAGAGAATGAGAACGATTTGTCTGCGATTTTGATTAATCCTGTTGACACCGAGGAGTGTGATATTGCTTTGCCGGATACACTCAGAGTTGGGAGTGACGAAGAGACGCCGATGGGTGATATGAGTTCTTCGCTGAGTAAGGAAGATAAGGCGCTTATTGACGAGTACTTTGAAGGATTGGGCAGAAAACCGACGGAGACTGAAATCAAGGTTTTGGATACGTATTGGTCGGATCACTGTAGGCATACGACGTTTAACACCGAACTCAGCGTGCTCTTTGAGGACGATGCGTCCAATGCGATTGTAAAAAAAGAATATGATAAGGTGCTTGGCATGAGAGCAGAACTCGGTCGCGGTGATAAACCGATGAGTTTGATGGAGCTCGCTACACTTGATGCACGTTATTTAAGGCATAAGGGCGGTTTGGAAGATATGGATATTTCCGAGGAAATTAATGCTTGTAGTATCAAAAGAACCGTTGTTGATGCACGTGGAAATAGCCGAGATTATTTGGTGATGTTTAAAAACGAAACCCATAATCACCCGACGGAAATTGAGCCGTTTGGTGGGGCGGCGACTTGTATTGGTGGAGCGATAAGAGACCCACTTTCAGGTCGTTCTTTTGTTTATAATAGTATGAGACTTAGCGGGGCTGGAAACCCTTATATGAAAGAATCCGAACTCCTCGCAGGGAAACTCATGCAACAAGATATTTGTACTTTGGCAGCGGCGGGTTTTAGTTCATATGGAAATCAAATAGGGCTTGCGACTGGGCAGGTTGCTGAAGTTTACCATGCAGGGTATACTGCCAAACGATTTGAAGCTGGAGCTGTCATTGGGGCAGCACCTGTTGAACATGTGGTGAGAGAAGTGCCAGAGCTAGGCGATTTGGTGTTGCTGATTGGTGGTAGAACTGGTCGCGATGGTGTTGGTGGCGCTTCAGGTTCGTCCAATGTTCATACGGATAAATCCATTGAAAAAAGTGGTGCAGAGGTGCAAAAGGGAAATGCGCCAGAAGAGCGAAAATTACAGCGATTATTTCGAAAAAAGGAGTTTGCGAAACGCATCCGTAGGTGCAATGATTTTGGTGCAGGTGGTGTTAGTGTTGCCGTAGGCGAACTGGCAGAGTCGCTTGAAATTTATCTTGATAGAGCACCGCTTAAATACAAAGGGCTTTCTGCGACAGAAATCGCTGTGTCGGAGTCGCAGGAGCGCATGGCGATTGTGATTAATCCTGCTGATTTAGAGCGAATTCAGTCGATGTGTGATGAGGAAAATGTTGAATCAACCGTGATAGCGGAAGTCAAAAACGACGGCAAAGTGCGTATGCTTTATAAAGGGCAGACGGTCTTTGAGATTGATCGTGATTTTATTGAGAAGGCTGGTGCAAGCAGAAGAGCGATAGTTCGTGTAGGTAGCGTTCCAACGCCCCCAGAAGTGATGAGTGACGCAGTTCGTTTTGAGGGCTCAAAGCATTTTGTAAGTTTAGATAGTAAAGGCGCTGAAAACGAGAAAGATACAGAGAACGCAGGCGGGCAAACTCCGAAAAATGGCGATGTTTTGAACTTTTTCAATGAAGCATCAAGTGCGAAAAAGGGATTGATTGAACTCTTTGACAATTCGGTCGGCAGTGGTACTGTGCTTTATCCATTTGGGGGTAAGCGTATGATGTCCCCTGCCCCAGCTGCAGTGGCGAAAGTGCCAATCGAGGGGGAAGATTCCACAACGGTCAGTATGATGGCATATGGGTTTAACCCTGATATGAGCAGTAGTCCGTTCTATATGGGAATGAATTCAGTGCTTGAATCTGCCGCTAAGATTGTGGCTGCGGGTGGAAATATCGAGACGGTTTACCTTTCGCTTCAAGAATTTTTTCCGAAGATGAAAGAGAATTGGAACGATCCGTTTGAAGCGCTTCTCGGTGCGGGGAAATCAATGAGAGGACTTGGTATCGCAGCGATAGGTGGCAAGGATTCCATGAGTGGAACGTATCAAGATATTAGTGTGCCTCCAACTTTGGTGTCTTTTGCGTTTACCACAGAGCAAATGTCGAATGTGCTTGGCTCGGCGTGTGTTGGTGGAAATTTATATCTGGTTGGCAGTCGTAAAAAAGATGGTGAGCCTGATTTTGAGAAGATAAAAAAAGAGTATGAAGAAGTTTATAAACTAAATGCCCTAGGCAAGATTACAGCGGCACTTCAAGTTTCTGAGGGCGGTGTGGCAGCGACGGTCGCAAAAATGGCGTTTGGAAATATGGTTGGCGCTGACATAACACTCGAAAAGCCATTTGATTATCGGTATGGAGCTCTTGTTATCGAATCAAAGTACGAATTGCCGTTTGAAAAAATTGGGGAGTCAAAACAGGGTGCAGAAGAGCTTGTTATAAATGGAGAAGAGTATAAACTGGCAGATTTGGAAGCGCAGTATCTCGGTATTTTAAATGAAGTTTATCCCTATGAAAAGCCTGATTACACAGAACTTCCAATGGAGAGAAATAAGAAAAAACATCGCGATTTGATTGATGGGAAAACTATATTTAGTGAAAAGCCGATCAGTGGTGAGTTCGATGGGAATAACGAATCAGATAGCTTATCAACGTCTAACGCTGAAAATGATGGAAACATCAACGCTTTAGATTACAGCGCTTTTGACAGTGAAGTGAAGCAGTTAAAACAAATTGGAAAAGGGGTTCGCGTCTTTCTTCCAATATTCCCGGGAACAAATTCAGAGTATGATATGATTCGGGAATTTGAGCGGTACGGTTGTACAGTGGATTCTTTTGTGTTTGTGAATAAGACGGAAAAGGAGCTTCAAGAATCCATTTTGAAAATGGAAGAAAAGATAAAACTGGCGGATATTGTGGCTCTTTCTGGGGGATTTAGTGCAGGCGATGAGCCAGATGGAAGTGCGAAGTTTATTGCCTCAATTTTCCGTAATGAAAAAGTGAAAAGTGCAGTGCATGAGTTCTTGGATCGTGATGGCCTGATGCTTGGTATTTGTAATGGCTTCCAAGCGCTTGTGAGACTTGGACTGATTCCGCATGGGAAAATTACAGAGCAAGCGTGTATTTTAGATTACAATATTAAGAGAAAGCACATTGCGAAGGTGTCTCCAGTTCGAATTGAGAGTGTGGACTCACCATGGTTAAGTCTGCATGAGGTTGGCGATGTTGTAATGACGGCATTTTCACATGGAGAAGGACGATTCAGACTTGCGAATGGGGCAGCGATAGTCGCAACTACCTATACTGAAAGAGGAATGAATGGGTCGGATCAGGATATTGAAGGGGCGATGGCGCGTGATGGTCGAATTTTAGGAAAAATGGGGCATATTGAGCGTGCGTCAATTGGTACGTATAAAAATGTGCCGTATACTTTTGATACGAAGATAATACAGTCTGGTGTGGCGTATTGTGCGAAGAAAAAGAAGTAGTGGTTCATTAGTGTTTTAAAATGAATTTCTAAAAGAATTTTGAACTTCTCCCGCAGGGAGCGAAGCCTAAGGTGATAAATTACTTTTAGAAATTCAAAAAAATTCGTTTTTATTTGGGAATAGTATCAACATTATATTTGGCAATGAGGAACGGATTAGAGAAAATTTCTGGATAATTAATGTGGAGGTAGAAATGATCAGCGGAAAAATGTTAGGTGAAGCAACTGTGGGATTTGAAGTAGTTAGGAAAGTAATTGTTTTTTTCTTGGCGATAGCAATGGTTTTGGCGCCTATAACGGGTGTTTTCGCGGAAGGAGAAACTTTGAATGGAGAGGGGATGGAGCCTACCGTGAAACCTGCATTTTGTCTTTTGAAATCTGGAGAGAATCTTGTTTCATCCACCAACTATGTCGGTGAAGTAGGGGGTGAACTCTATATTAATATGCGTGAGTTTCCTGAGTTTTATAGTTATTCTAGTACGTATTATAAAGAATCGGGACTTTTATTGTTGGAATACTTTAATCACAGAGTGCTTTATATGAACGGTGTTGATGTTTATCGTGAAGTGGAGAGCTTTGAGACCAAAGGCGGTGAAGGTACGGAGACTTCGAAAGAGGGCGTTGGAGAAGGTGAAGAGAGCGGTGCCGAAAATCAGAATGACTTAGATAATAATTCATCGGATGATAATTCAGCTTCTGATTCTGAAGAAAAGCAAGTTGAAGCAGAGGAAGAAAGTGTATTGAACCAAGAACATCGTAATCTTGGAAAAGATAAAAAACTTTTCAATCCTGTGTATTTTGAAAATGGAGCGGTCTACGTTAGTTTGAAGGATGTACAGAACACCTTTGGGTTTGTTGATTATTCTTTTGAACATTACGGTGTGATTGAAATACCAGAAGAGGTATTTCGTTCTATCGTGGCAAAGTCGGACTTTCCGTATTATCAGACGACAGCAAACGAAGTGAAGGATTTTGCGAGACTTTTATATTATGAGACTAGAGACAGTTCGCTCTTTAAGAAAGTGGCAGTTGGTGGCGTTGTGATGAATAGAGTGTATTCTGAGCTATTTCCAAACACAATTTCAGGTGTTATTTACGCGCACAATCAGTTTCCGCCAGCGTATTATCCGTCTTTTGCCACATTAGAGCCAGGTGCGCTTCACTATGAAGGCGCTGTGCGTGCGATTAACGGAGAAGATAATGCACCGAATTGCTTGTATTTTAATATGGTGCCGTTTTATGGGAAAGAGGCGGATTTTTATAAGAATATTGAAGGGGATTACTTCTACTACTAGTTTTTGCTTGTTTTTGCTTGGTCTTTTCCGCTAGAATTTCACAAATATCATTTTTTGTTTCGTTCATGAACTACAGTTCTACTCACTTCAATCAAAAAATTCATTTGTTCATTCTAGCGAAAAATACCTGCGCAAAAAGTGTTTAAAATTTTCAAGATATTATCACAAATCGCTTATTTGTCTCGCTCATGAACTATATGTTCTATGGAAGAGTTCAAAATCCGAAGGATTTTCTAGCACGAAGTGCTAGAATTATCGTAAGATAGTGAACTTTTCACGAACGAGAATGAACGCAGTTCATTCGCAGTGAGAGCCTCAGTAAAAATCATTGTTTGTTCACTAGCACAAAAAATACCTGCGCAAAAATTTTTCTCAGAAAAGCTTTTTTATTGAGATAAAAAAGGAAGGTGTTATGAATCCGCTAATGAAACTTATTCTTGCTGTGCCAGTAATTATGCTGTTTTTGGTTGCTGTAAAATGTATTTTAATTCTGAATAAGCTCAAGGATTCAAAGTATACTAAAATCACAGGTAATGGACTGATGAATCTTGTGTTTAATAAGGGCAATTATGGTGAATTTTTAACTTTTTTGATTTTGGAAAAATTAAATATAAAGTATATACTAGCGAATGTTTATATAAAAAAACAGAATCAAAAAACAACGGAAATAGATTTGCTGACAGTGACTAAAAAAGGGATTTTTGTTTATGAGAGTAAAAATTACAGCGGTTGGATATTTGGGGATGAACAAAACCAAAATTGGACACAGTCGCTAAATAGTAAAACGAAAAATAAGTTTTATAATCCAATATTTCAAAACAAAGGACACATCAAAGCGTTGAGTGAATATTTGGGCATTGATGCTCAGCATTTCAAATCGTATATTATTTTTAGTGAGCGCTGTGAATTGAAAAAGGTAACGGTACAGTCAAAGGATATAAAAGCAATAAAGAGGAATGAGTTGGAAAAAATCCAGACACAAGATTTAGAAATGTTGCCTGATATATTGTCTGATGACCAACTTATCAAAATCTATTATCAATTAAAAGCGTGTTGTTTGGTAAATGAGACCGTGAAACGAGAGCATATTAATCAAGTGAAATCCATGAAAGGGTAGATTTGTTGATTTTTAAAGCTTTTTTATGCAATTTTCTAGAATTTTGAGATTTAAATATCACAATTTTCTGGGGTTTTAAAGTTTATTTTGCACATTTTTCTAGGTTTTTTCTATTATTTCGCACATTTTTCCTTAATTTTGCGAGGTGTTTACGCACATTTTTCTTGAAGTTTGGAAGAAAATCCGCACATTTTTGAATTCTGATGATGGTTCAAAGTCGAAATGATTAAAAGGGGTATAAAAAGAACTGTTACAATCTGATTTTAATCGTTTTGCAACAGTTCTTATATGTGTAAAAATCAAAGCGAAAATACTATTCTTAACTCATCATTCTTAATTTGCCATTTTGGCGGCTATATCTAAGAACTTGGTTATTATTATCGCGTTGGTGATATTACTTATGAATCCACCTATTACCGGTACAACAAAGAAAGCGAGTTTAGAGTATCGATACTTTTTGCACACAGTCTGCATAGTAGTCATTGATACAGGAACTGCTCCAAGACCGAATCCAGTGTGTCCAACTGCCATAATCGCAGAATCGTAATTTCTTCCAAGTAGGTTAAATGTCAAGAAGTAACAGAAGAATAGGATTAGAATGATTTGAGCAAGAAGTAGTACAAATAGTGCTGTTCCAAGTCCTGCTAATTGCCATAATTTCATAGAAACGATGGATATTGATACGAAAAGAGAGAGCGAAAATTCGCCTACGATGTCCATTGATTCGTATAGATTGTCATTGTTATTCTTACCTTTATCCAGTATAAGTCTTACTACAATACCACCTAGCATACACCAAACGTGTATCGGGAATTGGAGAGAACCTATACCTAAAGAATCAACTAGGAGTTTAAAGACTTGTCCGAAACCACACGCCAATATGATTAGGAATACCGCTTTCGTCATAGAGTCTTTATCAACTTTTATCATTGGCTCATTTGTTGCACTGACCGGAATAACACCAGTTTTTCCGTCTTTCTCTGGGTCTTCTAACTTGTGTTTTTTGATGATAAAGTTACCAAAAGGTCCACCCAAGAAACTCCCTGCAATAAGACCGAATGTCGCGGCTGCCATAGCAACCTCTGTCGCCGCTTTTGCTCCTGCTTCTACTGCTATTGGTGCAAAGGCTGCAGCATTTCCGTGTCCTCCAGTAAGAGGAACACTACCAGTCATCATAGAGATAAGAGGGTTTACGCCTAAAAAATTACCTACTGTGAGGGCGACTGTATTCTGTAGAATAGAAAAAATAGTGGCTAACACTGCAAAAATTAGTACTAATTTTCCGCCTTTTTTGAGTAGTGACATACTTGCTGCTGCTCCACTTGCTGCGAAGAAGAAGCAATAAAAAAGCCGGTTTACAAAATCTTTTTCAAAATTTAATTCGAGAATATTTGAATAATATAAACCCATTGAAATAATTGCAAATATTACTCCGCCTACAACAGATGCAGGGATGCAAAATTTTCTAAGAGCACTTACTTTGCTTCTTAAAAATTCTCCTAAATAGATAGCAACAACCGCTACCATAAGGGTTTCAAACATGCCTAGACTTAATAAATTGTCCATAAAAACTCCTAACACTGACTAATACCACACTTCTAATTAAAATATAACAAATTCAACTTTTATATTTTTGAAATAATAATAGGTAAAAATTAAAAAATAGCCCCTTTTAAATAGAATGAATTTAGTATCAATTTGTTCCTTTTTGTTTCCTAAATGAAAAAATCATTATAGGTATTGTTGAAATCTCGCACTGGCACTCTAAGCACTAGTACCGCTTTCTGAGAGAAGTCTATCACGTTTTTACAAAAAACGCAACACTTTATACGTTGATTTTAGTTAATCATACATTTTTTAATTTTTTTGAATTACCCGCTTCACATTGTTTACAAAATGTACATTTTGTTCAATCGTTTTTTGCTTTTTTCCATCGAGGGTAGTCAAAATAAAAAAGCAAAAGTAATGTGTGTTATTTTGGGTTTTAGAAGTTTTCTAGGGGAAAATGAGCCAAAAAAGAAGCCGATTTCCCACTGCTTTCAATGGTGTATTCGGCTTCTACCGCATTAATATTAAAATTTTAGTTTCCTATCAACTCCCTCTCATAAGACTAGAAACTTGTGTTTTGCTAGTTTTATGAAGATACTCTTTTATTTATTTTTTTGACTCTAAATCCAAGAAACTTCCAATGAGTCCAGCGGTTCTAGCAAGAGGCATTGATTGTAGTACAACTTTTCCTGGTCCTGTAACCACCGTGTTGAAGACACCTTCACCACCGAATAGCATATTCTTAACACCTTTTACCATTTGGATGTCCATTTTTACGGTATCGTCCATCATTGCTAGATAGCCAGTGTCAATAAGCATTTTTTCTCCTGCTGCTAGTTCATATTCTTTCGCGTATCCATCAATTTCAACAAACGCTACCCCTTGTCCTGACAGTTTTTGCATAATGAACCCTTCGCCACCGAATAGTCCTGCACCTAATTTCTTTTGGAAAAATACGGAAAGTTCCACAGAGCTTTCTGATGCTAGAAAGGCGCTTTTTTGAACGATGACGCTTTTTCCAGGTTGCACTTTAACCGCTTTGATAGATCCAGGGAAAGACGATGAAAAGGCAATTTCGCCTGAACCTTCTGCTTTGTATTCTGTTTGGAAGAAACTGTCGCCAGAGAACATTCTGCCGAACGCTTTGCCAAGTCCCCCTTTTGCGCCAGAATCCATTTTGATATTATCTGTCATCCAGCTCATTCCGCCGCTTTCTGTGATTAATGATTCTCCTGCATTTAGTTTGCAGATTACTACTGGTAGAGAACCTCCTTCGATTTCATAGGTCATAGTGAACCTCCTTTAATTTTTATAATATAATTTTATCATAATTTTTAAAGTATACAAATCAAAAACCAGATATTCTAATACTATTAAGGTCATGATAGCGACTCGGAATCGTTTGCAGAATGTGTGAGCTTTATTACTATTTTTACATATATTTTTGACGAAGCATCATAAGTAATTTATATATGGTATAATAATTATAAGGAGGATTTTATGCAAAAATCAATAGTTCGATGGACGATGATACTGGTTTTTTCATTTGTGATGATTGTTGGTATAGGAATAGAGAGTTATGCGGCTGAAAAACCGCTGTTTTTAGATGTTAAGACAGGAACATCGTATACAGATGTATCTGATATCTTGGAAAAAATTAGCGCTAATATGTTAGATATTGAGGATGTGTATAAGCGCTTTAAAAATACTGGCTTGTATGTAAGTGTATCTAAGGAATATGATTATAAAAAAAAGACGCTGGTTAAATTTTTGAAGGATAAGGGTGTTGATCTTTCATCGCCTAAGGTATCTTTAGTAATACAGGAAACGATTGAAGATAATCAACAGGAATTTTCGGAAATGATGGCGAACGCGGAGCAGGACTTTGCAGATCAGCACGGGCAGAGTTATGATAGCATTATGGAAGATGCTGAGCCAAACGACACAACAGACGATATAGATGATGGTACAACGGACAATCCGGATAATGTCACACCTGATGGGATGATTCCGCTAGCTGACCCTGAAAAAATTGTTACCTTTATGGAGCCAGAGTTTGAATATGCGGTGCGTGTTCTTTATGATTTGCCAGATGGCCCCATTCGATGGAAAGATATTGGATATCGTACGAAGTTTATTTTGGATGAAGAAAAGGAAAGTGAAAATCAAGGACCGTATGTTGTTAGACACTGTCAAATGGGTTTTCTGACAACTTTAGAAGATTTTAAATGGCTTCCGAATTTAAAAGAAATTTCAGCTGTTGAAAATCAGAATTTTTGTGGTGATTTGATGAGTTTAACACGATTAAAAAGGCTTGAAAAGTTGACATTAAAAGGATGCGTGGGTATGATGGGCGATCTTAGCAGTATAAGTAATTTAAAGAATTTACAGCATCTTGATTTGAGTATAATGACGATAGATGGCGATTTAAGTGATCTCAGTGAATTAAAGAAACTGAAAACTATTAAATTTCATGACACGGATGTAACAGGGGATTTAAGTTCTATAAGTGGATGTAAACAGCTTGAAAACATAGACTTTAGCGTAGCATGGAAAGGTGATCCGATTCCAGTAATGGGCGATTTAAGCAGTTTGAGTGGCATGAAACATTTGAAAAGATTGTGTTTATACAGAGCAAAAGGGATTTCTGGTGATTTGAGTAGTTTAAGTGATTGCAAAGATCTTGAGTACTTATCAATTGAGGAGACACCTATAGGTGGCGATATTGGTAGTTTGGGTGGTATGACAAAGCTGACGGGAATTTTTGCTCGTGAAACCAATATAAGCGGTGATATTGGAGGAATAAGAGGCTGTAAAAGTTTAGAGTGGCTTTATATTAGTAAAACAAGTGTTGGTGGTAGTATTAATAGTCTAAGTGGTTTGGATAGTATCATTTCTGGAAATATAAATCATACAAGTATTGAAGGTAAATTAAAATTGAGTGGAGGAAATACTTTGTATGATTGGTATAACCGTGAGAATAGGCGAAGGTAAATTTATTGAAAATCAGATATTCTAGAGAACATAGTGGATAAAAATGATAAATAAGTATTAGAATAAAAAAATATTGCAATAAACAAGAATAACACCTAATTTCAAGATTTTTCGGCAGTACTAAGTCCGAGTTGAAAATTAGGTGTTATACTTTTAAAGTTACTTTTAAAAACTTAAACAACTATATTTGATATGCTGCGTAAAAATTCATTTTACGCAGCATATCTACTAAAATATATTCTAGTTTTTAGAAGTACCCAATAAATAGTTTGTGATTATTTAATATTATTCTTATTTAAAAATTCTTATGTAAAATAAAGCAAATTTCTAAAAGAATTTTGAGGCGATTCTGCAGTGAGTGTAGCGAACGAAGCCCTAGCCGAAAAATTACTTTTAGAAATTTGAAAATAATGCTAGTTTTTACTTGAGACTAGTATACAATGCGATTATTTAGGGTACTGATTTAGTACTTCGCAACCGTCTTTGGTCACAAGAACAATATCTTCAATTCGAACGCCGATTTCGCTTTCCATGTGATAAATACCAGGTTCGATAGAGAAGGTCATTCCTTCCGCGCATACGGCTTCCGAAGAGGATGAAACATCAGGGAATTCGTGGCACTCTATGCCGATGCCGTGACCCAGTCTGTGAAGGAAGTAATCGCCGTAGCCAGCTTCACGGATATAGTCTCTTGCTGCTGCATCGACTTCTGCTAATTTTACTCCTGGTTTTACCTTGGCAATACCTGCTAAGTTCGCATTTTTGACGATGTTGTAGATTTCGTTGAATTTTTCGCTGCCTTCAAGTGTCATGCCGTCTTTGGTACGGAACATGGTTCTCGTCATATCAGAACAGTAACCATCTTTGACGAAGCCAATGTCCATTAGCACGCAAACACCTGGTTCAAGAACGACATCTTTTGATGATTCGTGATGAGGTTCAGCAGCGCCTTTTCCAAAAGATACAATTGGAGGGAAGCTTAGTCCTTCAGCGCCTAGTTTATCTGCAATTTCAAGGCATTTGTTGTAACCGTCTTTTTCGGTGATACCAAGCGCCTCTTCGCTTCCTAGATATTTAATTAATTCACCGATGATTTTGTCACATAGATGTGCCGATGCACGCATTTTGTCCTGTTGCTCTTTGGTTTTAATCATGCGAAGGTCATCCACCAATTTAGAACCATCCACGAATGTAGATTCGGGTAATTGATTCATCATAGGGAGTAGGAATTTTGCGACGAGGTTTTTGTCCACGCCGATTTTAACTTTGCTGCCAGCATCCTTTGAAATGATTGCTGACGCTATGCTTAGATAATCTTCCGTATCTTTGAAGAAGCGTTTTTCAATTCCATTGTGAACAGCTTCAGCTTCTGATTGAAACATTTCGGCAGATACAAAGTGATTTGCTTTTTCGGTTAAGATAAGCAGATACATTCTTTCACCTGGGTCTATTTTTGCTCCGCTAAAGTAATAAATACTATTTGGATCGCTGATTACTAATGCGTCCAATCCTTGTTTTTTCATTTTTTCTTTAAGAATTTTTATCATAAATCCTCCTTCGCCCATTATATCACATCTGTCATAGTATAGCCTCCCTATTTTGTTTTTGAGCATTTAATTATTAGTGTTGATAATATTAGTTAAGTTTAGGTGGCATAGTATTTATTTTATATTTGTGATGGAAATTTTTGAAGGAGGATTAAATATATAAAAGAGGGTAAATATATAAAAATATGAGAAAACATAAAATTTAACATCAATAAACTTACTTAAACTAATTTTAGGAAACTTCTGAATTTTAAAAATTAAGTATAATTATAAAGGTATGCGGAGGCAAAATAAAATTTTTAATACCGTAGGTTCGCAGGGACGGCACGTTCTTTCTGTTCAAGCCACGATTTATGTATTTTATAGAGCAAATTTCACATACAATCTCGCGACCCTCCCGCGTGGCTCATTCTTCGCCACTCTGCTCGTGAAATTTTTCGCACTATCGTGCGTTTGTGCTTCGCACAAGTAGCCTTCGGCTACAAAAATCTCTATTCTGC
>PDWI01001680.1_pt1 | contig 34409 bp, 31 predicted proteins | sample 1430891 | NCBI WGS metagenome assembly PDWI01 (sample SAMN01162508, study PRJNA174530) | Oral metagenome, whole genome shotgun sequencing project. | biome: Marine environment; feature: Marine mammal; material: Swab sample of the gingival sulcus; isolation source: swab sample of gingival sulcus... | reverse complement strand
AAGCTCTCTTTAGAAATTATTTAGAAGTGACCTTGGTCTATACAAAAAGAAAAATGTAATACAGACATTTGTTTTATGTCTATATTACATATTATACGAAGGAGATGAAAAATGAATAAAAAATTATTTTTAGTTTTACTAACGTGTTTTGTTCTAGCGTTGACAGCGTGTGCGCCTAAAAACGCGAATGAGACTAATGGTGGTAGTGAAGCTGCTAGCCTTGAGAAGCAAGTCGTTGCAACTGTCAACGACAAAGAGATTACGCTGGAAGATTTTAATAAAGTATATGCCTTTGTCGAGCGCGATTATAAAAAAGCCTATGGCGTTGAAACTTTAGCGCAACAAATTGGCGATAGAACTTTGGGCGACTTGATTAAAGAGCAGGTCTTAAATTCTTTGGTAATTGATACTATTGTTGGCAACAAATTTGCAACTGACGGTGTGAAAATTGAACAGGCGGAAGTGGAAACGAATTATCAGCAGTATTTGGATAGTATGAAAGAGCCAGAAGAAGAGTGGAAGCAGTTTTTAGCGGACAATAATATTAGCGAAGACTTTGTTAAAGAGCGTATTGCTAAACAAATGGTTATGGAAAAATTTATGAAAGATTTACGCCAGCCGCTCTTAGATAAAATTGATTTTACAGCAGATGAATATAAGGATGAAGTGGCACGCGTTAAGGCAAAGCATATTTTAGTCGAAACAGAAGCGGAAGCAAAAAAAGTGCGAGAACGCCTTGAAAACGGTGAAGATTTTGCAACATTGGCGACAGAACTGTCTAAGGATAAGGCTGAGGGTGGCGATTTAGGTTATTTCAGCAAGGGTAGAATGGTAAAAGAATTTGAAAAGGCAGCATTCTCTCTAGAAAAAGGCGAGTTATCAGAACCAGTACAAACGCAGTTTGGCTATCATATTATTTTGTTAGATGACAAGCAAACTTATGGCGATTTGATGAAAACGCCAGAGGGAAAAACGAGTTTAGAAGCTGAAAAAAGACAAATGGTAGAAGCGGAATTTCAACAGATTTTTCAAGCAGAAATTGAAAAATTAATGGCGGAAAATAACGTTACGAAAAATTTGGAAGCTATTGGTTTGAAGAGTTCTGCTCAAGATGCGAGTACGACGACAGAAAGTCAAACGGAAAGTCAAAGCAAATAGGGGCGTGCGATGAAAGAAAAACAATCTTTTGTCAACATGGCACTAATATATTCGGCAGCCTTGATTATCGTTAAATTTATTGGCGCTTTTTACAAGATTTTTCTCGGTAATGTGTTAACTACAGTCGCCTCTAGTTATTATTCTTTTGCTTATCCTTATTTTAATGCGATGTTGGCGATTACCACAGTGGGTATTCCCGCGGCAATCGCTAAAATAACCAGTGAATATTTGGCGGAGGATAACGCTTTAGGTGCAGAACTGCTTTTTGTTGTAATGCGCCGCATTATGATAGTTGTCGGTATTATTTCGACGGCGCTCCTATTCTTTGCAGCTCCTTTTATTACTACAAAGGGCGGCAATGCGGGGGCACAGTATTCTATGCAGGCGATTTCGCTTGCACTTATAGTCGTTGCTTTTATGGCAGTTTATAGGGGCTATTTTCAAGGACATTCTAATTTAGTGCCTTTTGGCTTATCGCAGATTGCCGACCAAATCGGCAGGGTTATTCTCGGTATTGTTTTAGCTAGTGCCTTATTACAGTATGGCGACCAATATGCAGCAGCTGGGGCATCGTTTGCAGCAACCTTGGGAACTTTTTTTGGCTTGATTACCCTGCTTTATTTTAAATGGAGAAATGACAAAAAAACTAAGCTTAAAGTAGCTGGGAAAGTTAAAATTTCTGATCATAGTGAAGAAATCAAACGTATTGTTAAGATTGCTATTCCTATTGTCATTGGTGCTTCTGTCATTCCCTTAGTTGAAATGATAGATACGCAAATCGTTATTAACCGCTTAATGGCTATGGGTTATGCTAGTGACGCCGCTAAAGAAAATTATAGTTACTATGCTTTTTATACTACTTCCATGATTAATTTTCCGCAGGTTATTTTTACCGCTTTACAAGCGAGCTTGTTGCCTGTTGTTTCCTTTTTAATTGCCTCTAAAGATTATAAAGGCGTAGGCAACACGATTAGAACGGCGTTGAAGTTGTCTTTAATCGTTGGGATTCCAGCAGCGCTAGGCTTATTTGCCCTAGCAGAACCTATTATTATGTTGCTTTACCCATCAAAACCCGATGTTATAGCGGCAGTTCCTAGCATACTTAAAATTGCCGCTTTTGCCTTGATACCACTTTCGCTTTTCCAAGCGACAACAGGGATTTTACAGGGTATGGAAAAACAGGTTCTTCCTGCACGCAATTTACTTATAGGTGCAGTTTTTAAGATTTTCATTTGCTACGCTTTAGTTGGCATTCCAAGCATTAATGTCAAGGGCGCGCCGATCTCGACGATGATTACATTTTTTATGGCAGCCTTATTGAATTTGTTATCGCTTTCTAAATACAGTCAGGCACAGTACAACATCATAGAATTGATTATAAAGCCATTAGTGGCAGGTATTGTCATGGCAGGGGGAGTAATGCTTTCTTACTCGCTTTTACAAGCAATAATAGATTACCGCCTTGCAACATTGATTGCTGTTTTTGTCGGTATGGTAATTTATGCGGTATTAATTTTGGCGCTAAAGAGTTTAAATAAAGAAGATTTAGATTTTCTACCAGGTAAACGCGTATTGAGTAAATTTGTGAGGTAATGATGAAATTGACAATAATTGGCTTGGGACCAGGAGATGAGAAATATTTATCGGCGCAATCTTTACAGTTGCTCGAAGGGGCGGCGGGAGTTCTTACGAGAACTTTAGAGCATCCAACAGTAAAGGCTTTAGCGGATAGGGTGAATTTTGAGAGTTATGACAATTTTTATATACAGTATGAAAGCTTTGACGAAGTCTATCAGGCTATTGTCGACGACATCGTATCGAGATTGGAAAATGAAAACATCGTTTATGCCGTACCTGGCAATCCATTTTTAGCAGAAAATACGGTTTTAATGCTAAAAGAAAAGCTTGGCGATAAGATTGAAGTCGTTCATGGAACGAGTTTTATCGACGTGCTGATTACAGAGCTTGGCTATGATTTGACCGCGGGGCTGTCTGTGATTAACGCCTTAGAATTACCGCGGTTAACGCCTAATGACAAGGCTGTACTCTTGTTGCAGACCTATGATAATGTCGTGGCGGGAGAAGTTAAAATATGGCTTTCTCAAGCGTTTAAAGATGAGCAAGAAATTTTAATTGCCCGCGCTATTGGCACGGCTGAGCAAGAAATTATTGCCATGCCTTTATATCAGCTTGACCACTATCAAAATTACGACCATTTGACGTCGATTTTAGTCTTACCAACAGAACAAACGATTAGGCGCGATTTTACTAGTTTATTAGAAATCGTAGCACATCTGCGTTCTGATAATGGCTGCCCTTGGGATAGGGTACAAACGCATCAAAGTGTGAGAAAGAACTTTTTGGAAGAAGCCTACGAAGCAGCAGAGGCGATAGAGCACGAGGATATTTACGGGCTAGAGGAAGAATTGGGCGATGTCTTATTGCAAGTCGTCTTTCACTCACAGATTGCTGCTGAAAACGGCGATTTTATGATAGAGGATGTGATAGAGGGCGTTGCCGATAAACTCGTTGTTAGACATCCTCACGTTTATGGTGAAGCGGTGGCTAATGATGCCAAGCAAGCTTTAGATAGTTGGAATGCGACAAAGATGAAATTGGCTAAGCAAGACACAATAGCGGAAGTGATGCAAAAGTATACGCGTGGTCTACCTGCTGCGTTTAGAGCGCAGAAAATTGCTAACAAGGCGAAGAAAGCTGAGTTTAAATGGCAAGAAGGCGCTAGTTACTTAGCGAAAGTAGAAGAAGAATTAGCTGAGGTCAAACAGGAATTTGCGGCAAATGATAGGGAAAGATTAGCTGAGGAGTTAGGCGATTTACTTTATGCGATTATTACTTTTGTCAATTATTTAGACTTAGGGGCTGAGGATTTAATTCACTCTGCTAGCGAAAAATTCATCGCTCGTTTTAGCAAACTTGAAGCGGCGCTACAAGAGCAACAGAAACAAATTTCTGATTTGAGCGAAAGTGATTTAATTGCCTTATGGAAAGCGCAGAAGTGAAAAAATTTATAAAAAACACAAAAAAAGTCACAAAAACGGTAAAAAATCACAAAAAACGGCAAAAAAAATAAAATTTTACTTGCAATTATTGCTCTGATTAGCTAATATGTATTTAGCGACAATTTTTTGTCACAATAGATCTCAAGAAACTAGGAGGAAAAATAATGAACAAGTCACAATTAGTTGCGAACATGGCAGATAAAGCTGGGTTATCTAAAAAGGATGCAGAAGCAGCACTTAACGCTTTTGTACAGACAGTTCAAGAATCATTAGTTAAAGAGGAAAAAGTACAATTGGTTGGCTTTGGTACTTTTGATGTTAGGTTTAGAAAAGCACGTAAGGGCAGAAATCCACGTGACCCTAAAAAGCAATTGGACATTCCAGCATCGACAGCACCTGTTTTCAAAGCTGGTAAAGCTTTAAAAGAAGCAGTCAACAAATAAGCAGTCGTTGCTTAAGAAAAGAAAACACATCGGCGCTTGCTTGATGTGTTTTTTACATAGTGGTATTTATTTAATACATATTTTGATTTAAGATGGTAAGGAGTTTTTATGCGTTTAGACAAGTTTTTGAAAGTGTCGCGTTTACTTAAAAGGCGTACCGTAGCAAAGGATGCTTGTGATCACGGTAAAATTCTTCTCAATGATAAAGTAGCCAAGGCGGGAGCAACTGTTGCCGTTGGGGACAAGCTTACGATTATTTTTGGTGAAAAAAAGAGCGATTACAAAATTTTAGCGCTTAAAGATAATGCGAAAAAAGATGAGGCAGCAACGCTTTATCAAGAGTGTTAGGGGCTTGTATGGCAAGAGAAAAGCGCAGCAGCAAATTAAAGCGCAACCGTATTCATATTTATATTTTATTGGTGTTTATTTTGTTTGCGGGCAGTAAATTGTATAAGCAAGAAATCATGCTGAGAGAAAAGCGCGCCGAATTGGCTACTGTTCAAATTAAGCAGGCGGAACTAGAGGCGGCAATAGAGATTTTAGAAGCTGAAATCAAGGATAAGGATGAAAGTGATATGCGCGAAAGTTTGGCGCGTAAAAAACTCAATATGATTAGACCAGATGAAATAATATACATTATTAGACTGCGTGGCAAGGGAGAATAAGATTGAACAGTTGGCGAGCAGCCATAGATATAGGCAGTAATTCCATACGTTTGCTGACGGCGCGTGAAGAAAATGGCGTATTATTAGAACGTCAAAAAATCAAACGCCGTACAAGATTGGCAAGCGGTGTTGAAAGCAGTGGTAATTTGCAGTCGGAGAATATGACGCAGTCTATCGCCGCTTTAAGCGAATTTAAGTCTATAATAAATGAGCTTCATATAGACAAATGTCCAGTGTTTGCTACAAGTGCTATTAGAGATGCTGATAACAAAGCGGATTTTTTGGCTATGGTCAAGACGAACACTGGTTTTGAAATCGATATTATTACGGGCGAAAAAGAAGCGACGCTCGGTTATTTTGGTGTAAAAAAAGGTTTACAACTTGACGATGATATTGTCGTGATTGATATAGGCGGCGCTTCGACAGAATTAATAATTGGCAAAGGCGATAAAATCGTCTATGCTCACAGTTTCGATATCGGTGCTGTGCGTTTGACAGAGCGTTTTGATTTTGGGCATTCTATGGAGTTAAGTGCTTTAGAACCCTTAGAACAACTAGTTGAAAGCTTGCTTTCTACGGAAAAGATACGTTCTAAATTGCCAAAGTCGTATAAAGTCGTGGGTATTGGTGGAACGACGACGACGGTGGCAGCGATAGTGCAAAGCTTAACTGCATACGATAGTGATAAAGTACATAATTATGTAACGACTATGCAAAGAATAAGCGCTTTAGCGTGTGAGCTTTGCCAAGCTAGTGCTGATGAAAAATTAGCAATCCAAGGTTTAGAAAGTGAAAGAATAGATATCATTACAGCGGGTGTAGCAATCTTGAATGCTATTTTAAAGTATATTGGTGCTAGTAATATATATTTTAGTGATTATGATAATTTAGAGGGGGCATTATTTGCTCTTGAAAGAGAAGATGAAAATTAAACTTTTGGCTTTGACAGCAGAAAACTTAAAGAGCTGTCAAGTTGAAGTGGGCGCTCGTTTGCTCTTAGCTGTCAGTGGCGGCGTTGACTCTATCGTTTTAACGCATTTGATTGCTGAATTAGCAAAAACAAATCATTATGATTATGCTTTAGTGCATTTAGACCATAGTTTACGTGGGCAAGCTAGTCTTAAAGATTATCGTTTAGTGGAACAGCTGGCAAAAAGTTTGGGCTGTGAATTTTACGGTTTTAAATACGATGTACCAGCACTTGCAAAGCAAGAAAAAGTCAGTTTTGAATTGGCGGCGCGCAAATTGCGTCATCAGCTTTTTGCGAAAGTGATGTCAGAACATAAGTACGATTATCTTTTAACAGCACATCATCTTGGCGATAATGCGGAAACGATATTGCTTAATCTCTTTCGTGGTACAGGGCTAAAGGGGCTTTCGGGAATAGCCTTGCAAAACGGCAAAATAATTAGACCTCTTATTAATGTCAGCAAGGAGAAGCTCTATGCACTTGCTAACGCAGAGCATTGGCATTATCACGAGGACGTCACGAACAGAGAACTTACTTATGCACGCAATCGCATAAGGCGATGTATTATCCCTGAAATTGAAAGGCATTATAACCCGCGCTTGCAAGAACAATTAGCGCAGACGGCGGAAATTATTGCTAGTGAAGATGCTTTTTTAGAGAAAATGGCAGAACAAAATTTAGAGCGCTTATTAAAAAGTGGTGGCAATTACTGTTTGCTAAATATAGAAAAATGGCAAACAATTGATATTGTACTGCGCAGGCGTATGATTAGAGCGCTCTATCATAGGCTTAGGGGAAGCACGTATCATCTTGGCTTTGAGCACATTAATATGCTCGATGAGTGGTTTGTCAATGGTAAGATTGCTAGTAAACAGCATTTGTTTGGCTTAGATTTCGTCTTAAATCAAAAACAAGTCAGCATTAGTTTAGAGCATGGAGAACAAGAGCGTCAAGAGCAAATGTTAGCTCTCGGCGAACATTATATTATAGAGTATCAACTACTATTTACCGTTAGCGATAAAGTTTTAGATGATACTGATATTTATTTGCCAAAAGAACAATTTTCTTTGGGGTTGAGCCTGCGTTTTCCGCAGCCAAATGACTATATGCGTGCCTTGGGAATGAAAGGACATAGGAAGTCGCTGAAAAAAATTATTAGTGAGACAAAAATTAATATCGCTGAAAGAAAAAATATTCCACTTTTAGCTATTAGAGATGAAGTTATTTGGGTAAAGGGCTTAAGGAAGTCAGTTTATTCCAAAAAAAATATCACTAGAGATGATATTATTTATATTTCGATAAAAGATATGAGTAGGGAAGAAAGAACTCAAGTATAGTTATAATTATACTTGAGTAAGGAGGAAAGCATGAAAAAGTTTTTTAGAGGTGCAAGCTTCTATATTTTGTTGTTGATAGTAGTCTTTGTTTTGATTAGTCTGTTTTATAATCAGACGGATAAAACCTTGATTTTAGAGACATCGGCTTTTAATAATGAATTAAAAGCTGGCAATGTCAGTGAAGTGTTAATACAAGAAGATACAGTTCAAGGTAGTTTAAAAGACGGACAACTTTTTGAAACTTACGTTCCTAACTTAATTAGTTCACGTATAGGCGATGAATTATTCGAACGTATGGATAAGGGAGAAATTAAAACGCTCGATGGTAAAAGAGCACAGGAAACGCTAGCAATTTTTAATATACTAGCACCAATTTTAATGATTGTTTTATTTTTAGTCTTTTGGTTTGTCTTTATGCAAAATTCGCAAGGTGGCGGCGGTAGGGTAATGTCCTTTGGTAAGTCGAGAGCGCGCCTTCATAAAGCGGATGACGAAAATAAAATCACTTTTGCCGATGTCGCAGGCTTAGATGAAGAAAAAGAAGAACTTGCTGAAGTTGTCGACTTCTTACGTACGCCGAAAAAATATCAAAACTTGGGCGCCCGCATTCCTAAGGGTATCTTAATGGTGGGACCTCCGGGTACTGGTAAAACTTATTTAACGAGAGCTTGTGCGGGCGAAGCTGACGTTCCATTCTTTTCAATTTCTGGTTCTGACTTTGTTGAGATGTTTGTCGGTGTTGGTGCATCGCGCGTGCGTGATTTATTTGAAAATGCGAAAAAGAATTCGCCTTGTATTGTCTTTATCGATGAAATCGATGCCGTAGGTCGTAAGCGTGGTGCTGGACTTGGCGGTGGACATGACGAGCGTGAACAAACGCTCAATCAACTTTTAGTTGAAATGGACGGTTTTACAGAAAATCAAGGTATTATTATTATCGCCGCTACTAATAGGGCGGATATATTAGACCCAGCGCTTTTGAGACCAGGTCGTTTTGATAGGCAGATTAGAGTTGGTTATCCCGATGTTGACGCACGTGAAAAAATCTTGGCAGTACACGCTAAGAAAAAACCTATCGCAGATACGGTTAAATTAAAAACTGTTGCAAGGGCAACGTCAGGCTTTACGCCAGCAGATTTAGAAAATCTCTTAAATGAAGCGGCAATTTTAACTGCGCGAAATAATCAAGCGAAAATCACAATGAAGCGTATTGACGACGCTTTCACTAAAATTTTAATGGGCGTTGAAAAGAAAAGTCATATTGCGACGGAAAAAGATAAAAAAATTACCGCTTACCACGAAGGTGGACATGCTTTGTTAGCTAAGTTATTGCCAAATACAGAACCTGTTCATCAAATTACTATTATTAGACGTGGACAAGCGGAAGGTTTCGTTTTACGTTTGCCTGATAATGATGACCAACATCAAACAAAATCACAAATGGAAAATAGTATTATGGTTGCACTCGGTGGACGTCTTGCTGAAAAAATTATTTTTAAAGATGTTTCTACAGGTGCATCATCTGACCTTCAGCACGTAACGAAGGTTGCAAGAGCAATGGTAACAAAATACGCAATGAGTGAAAACTTATCGCAAATGTCTTATGATACTGGCGGCGAAGTTTTCCTTGGCAGAGATATGTCACACGCTAAGGAAATTTCTGAGCAAGTGCAGGCGGAAATCGATAGAGAAATTAGTGTTATCGTCGACAGACTGTACGAAAAAGCTTTACGTCTATTGGAAGACAATGTCGATAAACTACACTTGATTGCTGAGACTTTAATCGAATTTGAAACAATTAACGGCGAAGAATTTGATGCGATTTTTGAAGGAGGGGTTGAAGCGGTTAGAGCGATTAGAGAAAAGAATGATGGCAAGATGGCGGCTTCTGTTTTTGAAGAAGCAAATGATGAACCAGAGCCTGAAAGCATTGATTTAACGATTGATGATAACGCTGAAACAACGGCAGAAAATAAAGAGTCGTAATGGAGGAAATGATGTCAGAGTTAAAAGTTGGACTAAAAGCAAGTGCAGAAATTGTTGTGACAGAAGCGGATTTGGCAAGTAAAATTGCCAGCGGAGAAATCGATGTTTATGCAACGCCAAAGATGATTGCCTTAATGGAAAAAGCAGCAAGTGATGCTGTTGCACCTGCTTTGGAAGCGGGACAAGTGACGGTTGGCACGAGCCTTAATGTTACGCACGATGCTGCCACGCCGCTCGGTATGAAGGTCAGGGCAGAAGCAGAGCTTGTTGAAATCAAGGGTAAGGCGTTGACTTTTAAAGTAGAGGCTTTTGATGAAAAGGAATTGATTGGCAAAGGCGAGCATCATCGTTATATCGTCGATGTCGAAAAATTCATGCAAAGAGTTAATAACAAATAAAATAAATATTGTTTAATATTTAATATAAGTTTTATATTTAAGTGAGGATAAAATGAAAAAATTATTAGCACCATTATTAGTTGTATTATTGTTATTTACTGCTTGTGCGCCAGCGGGTAACCAAGATGCGAAGCAGACGAGTGAGAAGGCAACGAGTGAGAAGTCGAGTAGCTCTGAGGCTGAAAGTCAGACAGAGGAGGAAGCCTCTGATGACATCACTGTTGTTAAAACGGCTATCAATGCAGAATTTGATAGTTTAGACCCGTGGAAATCAGAAGCGTCTGATACGGAAGCAGTAATGAGTAATGTGTTTGAAGGTCTTCTTTGGTACAATGAGAGTGGCGATATTGTACCAGTTCTTGCTAAATCTTATGAGATTTCAGAAGACGGCTTAACTTATACTTTTAAGTTGCGCGATGATGTTAAGTTTCACAATGGCGATGCCTTTGACGCTGATGATGTAATCTATTCTTATGATACACTTGCTGGTTTAACGAGCGGTAAGCCTTTATCATCAGAATTTGCAACGATAGAAAATCTCGATAAAATCGACGATTACACTGTTGCAGTGACATTAAAACAGAAAAACGCTGCCTTTTTAGCTGCTTGCATTAGACCAATTTTACCAAAGGGTTATGATAATCAAGCGCAGGAGCCAGTTGGTACAGGTGCTTTCCTTTTTCATAGTTATGAGCCAGGACAGAAAGTTGTTTTAATGAAGAATGCTGATTATTATAATGACGAGCGTGCTGCAAAAGTTGATATGGTTGAAGTTTATATTATGACAGAGCCGACAGCTATCGTTAATGCGCTTCTTAGCGGACAGCTTGATTTTGCCAATATTGACCCGAAAAATGTGGCACAGTTAGAGTCAGAATTTGACATTCTGTCATCGGAGCAAAATATGGTGCAGTTAATGTCAATGAATAATAAGAGAGCGCCTTTTGATAATATTAAGGTAAGACAAGCTGTAAATTACGCTATTAATAAAGACCAGATTATTAAAGCGGTTGGTAATGGCTATGGTACAAAAATCGCGACTAATATGAGCCCGATGATGAAATCGTACTATCCAGAAAACTTAAATCAATATGAAGCTGATATTGAAAAGGCAAAATCGCTCTTAGCGGAAGCGGGCTTAGCTGATGGTTTTGAAACAAGTGTAACTGTTCCTTCAAACTATAAGTTCCACGTTGATACAGCACAAGTTATTGCCAATCAATTAGCACAAATAGGTGTTAAGGTTGAAATCAAACAAGTTGAGTGGGGCGTCTGGCTTGATGAAGTTTATAAACAGGCAAATTACGATATGACAATTATCGGTTTCTCTGGTAAACTTAATCCTAATGATATTTTAAAGCGTTACCACAGTGCTTATAAAAAGAATTTCATCAATTTTAATAATGCTGAATTTGATAAATTATTAGAAGAAGCTAAAGTGGAAATTGATGCTGAGAAACGCGCTGAACTTTATAGAAAAGCTGGCGAAATTCTCAATAACGAAGCACCAGCAGTTTATATTATGGATCCACACTTAGTTGTGGCAATGAATAAGAATTTAACGGGATTAAAATTCTATCCTTTACGTTTTATTGATTTTTCTAGCATAGAGTATAGATAATGTTTTCTCGAATTATTAGGAGAACGCTCTCGCTACTGCTTACGGTTTTCTTGGTATCTGTCTTGACTTTTTTCGTCTTTCAGATTTTGCCAGGCAATCCTGCTTATATTATTTTAGGCATTGATGCCGACGAATATCAAATTGAAGCTTTAGAAGCAAAACTTAATTTGGATAAGCCAGTGGTGGAGCGTTATTCTATTTGGGCTAAGAGTTTAATTAGCGGTGATTTAGGCGAATCATTACGCTTTCAACGACCAGTTGCCGAACTGATCTACGACAGACTAGAAGTGACATTTTTATTGACTTTATTTTCATTGTTGCTCAGTCTTGTTATTAGTATTCCATTGGCGACTGTCTTAACTATTAATGATAAAAGCATATGGTCAAAGGCGGTAAATGCCCTCAGTCAAATTGGACTAGCAATACCGTCTTTTTGGCTTGCTATTCTTTTGGTCTATTTATTTGCAGTGAAACTGCGTTGGCTACCTGCGGGGCAGTATCAAAAAATTTCAGTTGACCCTATCGGCGCTTTGCGTAGTTTAATTTTGCCAAGTTTATCACTTGCCATAGGCATTAGTGCGATTTTGGTACGTTATTTAACCAATAGTTTGCTCAAGCAAATGGGAAAAGACTATGTTAGAGTTGCACGTAGTAAAGGGCTTAAAGATAGGGAAATAATTTTAAAACACGTTTTAAAAAATGCGCTCTTACCTATGCTGACGATTTTGGGAATGTTGACTGCTAGCGTACTTGGTGGTTCTATTGTTATCGAAAGCGTTTTTTCCTTACCAGGTATAGGAAATCTAATCGCAACGGCTATAGGTAGCAGAGATTTGCCTTTGATACAGTCTTTGGTAGTCTACCTCGCCTTTTTTGTCGTTTTAATTAATTTTGCCGTTGATTTACTTTATACGATTATCGACCCAAGGATAAGGTTGAGATAACTATGAAAAAACTGTTTAGTAGCATATATTTTAATATAGGGTTTGCCATTATTAGCATCTTAGTACTTTTACTACTTTTAAGTTTGGTTTATTTACCTTATGACCCTACATATATGGATTTAGATGCGACTTATCAGGCGCCGTCAGCAGAGCATATTTTTGGTACAGATGAATTTGGTAGGGATATTTTTAGTCGCATTTTAAAAGGGTCACAAATCGTCTATTTTATTGGATTTTCTGCCGTGGCTATCGGCTTAGTGGTCGGCGGTATTATTGGCTCTATTGCGGGTTATTTTGGCGGTTATGTCGACGACTTTTTAATGAAAATTATAGAAACGCAAATGGCTTTTCCAGGTGTGCTTTTAGCCTTGATGTTAGTTGCTGTTTTTGGTACGGATTTGTCGAATTTAATTCTAGCAGTCGGCATTATGGGCATACCAAAATTTGCTCGTATGACGCGTGCTGGCTATTTGAAATACAAGCATCACGATTTTGTGCAAGCATCGATTTCACGTGGTGCCAGTGATTTTAGAATAATGTATATACATATTTTGCCTAATATTATAACCGATTTAGTAATAACTGCTACTTTGGGATTTTCTAGTGCCATTATGGCGGAAGCAGGGCTCAGTTTTCTCGGCTTAGGTGTGCAACCGCCTAATCCAAGTTGGGGACAAATGCTCAGTAGCGGGCAAGGTTATATTGCCATTGCGCCGTGGTATCCAATTATACCTGGCTTATTTATAACCCTTTCTGTGTTGGGCTTTAATATGCTTGCTGATGGCTTAAGGGAGTTTCGCAATGTCTAAACTAATAGTGAAGGATTTAAACGTCAGCATTAAAGTAGATGATGCTTATTTTAGCGTATTGAACGATGTCTCTTTTGAACTCGATCAAGGCGTAATCTTAGGCGTTGTTGGCGAGTCAGGTTGTGGTAAAACCATGCTTGCCTATGCCCTGCAAGGATTGCTACCTGAAGTGGCAAAAGTCGAGTCTGGACAGTGCTATTTTGGCGAGAAAGAGATTAATCTTAAAAATAGTGAAGCAATGCGTCGCCAGCGTAAGCACAATTATTCTATGATATTTCAAAACCCTATGAGTGCTTTAAACCCTTTAATGCGCGTTGGACAGCAAGTGGCAGAAGCTTTACCTAAGGGAACAAAAGATGTCAAGAAGCGCGTGTGCGACATGTTTACAGAAATGAAACTAAGAAATCCTGAACAAATTTACGAGTATTACCCGCATCAACTTTCTGGCGGTATGCGTCAAAGAATAATGATAGCAATGGCATTGATTGCATCGCCTAAATTTTTAATTGCCGATGAACCGACGACGGCACTTGACGTGACGACAGAGGCGAGAATTTTGAAGTTGATGCAGGATTTATTAAAGCATTACGAAGCGACCATGCTTTTTATTTCTCATGATTTAGCTGTCATTAAAAGTATAGCCAATCAAGTCGCGATTATGTATGCAGGCGAAATTGTTGAGTTTGGTACGGCGGAAGACATATTTTCTAAGCCATCACACCCTTATACAAGGGGTTTATTGAACTCGCGTCCAACGCCAGCGGATAAGGGCAAGAAATTAAAGACAATTTCTGGTACAGTACCAGCTTTGGAAAAGCGCAATTATCAGCGCTGTGTTTACTACGATAGATGTCCTGATAGAATTGCAAAATGCGAAAGTGAAAAGCCAGAATGTAAACAAGTTGGTAATCATTTTTATAAGTGCCATTTGGGAGATAGTAATGATTGAGGTAATGCGCCTTTCAAACATAGAAAAAATTTATAAGAGTCGTTATCGTAAAAGAGAGCCACTAGTAGCTGTCGGCGGAGTTTCTCTAGCAATTAGAAAAGGGCAAACCCTAGGTATAGTAGGCGAAAGTGGCAGCGGTAAATCAACGTTAGCAAAGATTATGACAGCGATAGAAACGCAGACTAGCGGCAATGTCGAATATATGGGTCAAGACTTAAGAGAGATGACGAGAGAGCAGAAAAAAGCATACAGACGCGAAGTGCAAATTGTTTTTCAAGACTCTAATAGTTCACTCAATCCCAAAAAGACGATAGGATGGCTTTTAGAAGAACCATTACATATACATAAAATTGACCAAAGTAAAATTTCTTATAGAGAAAAAGTTATCACCATGCTAAAAGAAGTTGGATTAAATGAGTCGTATTTAACGCGTTATCCGAGTGAACTTTCGGGCGGGCAAAGGCAGCGCGTTAATATAGCCTTAGCGCTGATTTTAGAACCGACTGTCGTCATTGCCGATGAACCAGTTAGCGCGCTTGACGTTTCTGTACAAGCACAAATTTTAAATCTCTTGAACAAATTGCAAGACCAGCATGATTTAACCTATGTATTCATTTCACACGATTTAGGTGTCGTCTATTATATGAGTGATTATATCGTCGTGATGAAAGACGGCAAAATAGTGGAATATGGAAACAGTGAGCAGGTTTTTTACCACCCAAAAAACGACTACACAAAAGAACTCTTCGCCGCTAAAAATTATAATTTAGAATAAAGGAGATACAATTTATTTAAAATTATATTAAACCATGTCATTCTGAGGAACGGAGTGACGTGAGAATCTTACGGTTTAGTATAAAATATCAGTCACAAATAAAGGAGACTAAAATGAATAAACAAAATTCAACGGTTGTTGTACTGTTATTAGCTCTTATTTTTTCTAGCTTAACTTTTGCTGATAAAAGCCCAACGTTAGGCACCGTTTATGGACATTCGCTTTATACGGATATCAAAACCTATCTTAATGGCGATTTAATACACGGTGTCAATGTCGATGGCTACACCGCTGTTAAAGTTAAAGTTTTTCAAGGTCGTGGCTACGATGTTAAATACGATGATAAATTAAGGCGTGTAGATATTATTACCAATCCTAATGCAAGCGGAAAGATTGCCGATTTACCGCCACAAGAAAATTTAGCTGTTGGCACTGTCATTGGCGACATTATCGCTAGTGATATTTTAGTATATATAGATTATAGGCGCATCGATGCTTATAATTGCGATGGCAATATGCTTTTGATGGTGGAAGCGCTTAGTGATTGCGGTTTTCAAACAGCCTATTCTAATGAGAGTAGAACGATGACTATTAAAACAGATAAAAACTATCATAATGTTAGAAAAGGAAAAAAAACAGACAGTAAGCAGTCCAATTTAATGTTTGAATATACAGGACTTGCTTGGTCTGACGAATTGGAAAACGCTTTGGCTGAAGTTGACTTTAGCGATTTTAATTTTGATATAAAGAATCCGAAAGAAATTGAGCATATTGACAGTTTGTTTGTCTTAGCAAATAAGGCGAATTATTTTCCTGAAAATTTTGTTCCTAAGGATTTAGTGGCGCCAACGTCACGCTATGCAGGTGGTGGCGATAGGAATAAACTGCGTAAACATGCTGCCGACGCTTTGGATAGCTTGGTCGCAGCGGCTGCGGAAGCGGGGCAGGATATTAAGAATGTTTCTGCTTATAGAAGTATTGCTTATCAAAAAGATTTATTTAATTATTACGCTAATAAGGACGGCATAGAAGCGGCAAATCGCTATAGCTCTAAGCCGGGTTATAGCGAACACCACACGGGTCTTTGCGCGGATGTTAGTTCACCGAATATGGGCTTTAATCTCTATAAAAAATACGGTAAAGAGAGCGAAGGGATATGGTTAGCAAATAACGCGCATTTATATGGCTTCATCATTCGCTATCCAGAGGGTAAAGAAAAGTTAACTGGCTACACTTACGAACCGTGGCACATACGCTATCTCGGCGTGCCATTAGCTACTTATCTCTACCAAAGTAAGCTAACTTATGAAGAATTCTTAGCACTACAAGTGGGCAAATTACCAAGAGAAATAGTGATAGAATAATCATATAGAAAAAAAATCAATATTCTCTTGCATCTCTTTGCCTAGTGCGCTTTGAAATCTATTCTCTTGCGGCGAAGTAATCGTTTCTACTATCTCGCCATTAGACATTAAAATAATAGCTTGGCAATGTTTGTTTAAAAAAGCGATATCGTGCGAAATCATTAGCATTCCGTAGTGGTATTGCTTTTTTAATTTTTTGAGTGCTGTTAAAATCAGGTCTTTGCTAAGGGCGTCTAACATACTAGCGGCTTCATCTAAAATTAAGAGTTTAGGCTTATTTAACAGCGCTCTGACAATGCAAATTCTCTGCGCTTCTCCGCCGCTAATTTGATGCGGATAGCGCTTTAGGAGTTTTTCTGCAAGTGAAAACGCTGCAAATAATTGGCTGATTTCTGCTCGCTCTGATTTTTTGTTATTTTTTATCACCTGCATTAAACTATATTCGATTTTGTGCTTAGGATTGAGGGCGGCTATAGGATGTTGGAATATTAATTGCATTTCGTTTAGTTTTATATCATGATAAATAATTTTCCCGCTGCTAGCTTGTTCTAAACCCGCTAAGATTTTAACTAAGGTCGATTTGCCACTGCCGCTGTTGCCAGCAATGCCGATAATTGTTTCAGGTTCTAGTGTGAAATTGACGTCGTTTAATGCCAGTACGTCGCCCTTTGTTTTTGCTTTAAATTGTTTGCTTATATGCTTACATTCTATCATTATTCTGTCCTTTTCCAGCACTGTCATTTTAGTGTATAAAACTTTTCCCACGTTGTCATTCTGAGCGAAGCGTGAGAATCTTAACGTGGGATTAATAGTTACGGTTTTCTTCATATTACCGCCAATAACTTCTTTGTATAGTCCGCTTGCGGATTTTTTATTACCTGTTCTGCATCGCCAAATTCTATTATTTCTCCTTGATAGACCACTGCTATCTTATCGCAAAGCTTATAGGCAAATTCCAAATCGTGTGTAATCACTATCATACTTTTTGTGTGCTTTTCAGCAACGTAGGCAAGTCTTTCGTAAATACTTTTTTTAAGTATAGCGTCTATGCCCTTCGTCGGCTCGTCGGCAATGACCCACTGCGGTTGGCAGAGTAGCGCCATAATACTTAACACTCGTTGATTCATTCCGCCAGAAAGCTGAAAAGGGTAGGCGTTTAAAATGCGTTCAGGCTTTTCAAAACCGAAGCTGTATAAATTTTCTTTAATTATTTCTAAGGCGCTTTCTTTTGTGTTATTGGTATGCTCTAATAACACTTCAAGTAGTTGCCTTTTGATTTTCAATACGGGATTAAAGGCTTGCTCTGGATTTTGCGGTATTAGGGCAATCTCTTTGGCACAAAGCCTTTTTATTTCTTTCTTATTTAACTGATAGAGATTGTTTCCCTTATAAAAACAGTTACCAGTGACAATGGCATCTTTGGGTAAAAGCTGTAGGATAGACATTGCTAAGAGTGATTTTCCGCTGCCGCTTTCACCGATTAATCCTGTGATTTTATCGCTTTCAAATTCTATGCTCATATTTTTAACGGTTGCCTTTGATTCTGAGGGAAACTGTATGCTTAAATTTTCTACCTTAATATTATTGGTTTGCAAGTTTATCCGCCCCCTTTACGTCAAACTTATCGCGGAGGTTATCGCCTATTGCAAGGACGCTCCAAACGAAAATTAAAATAGCCATACCTGGTGCTAGTCCCATCACGGGATAGCTGCGAAAATACGGCCTAGCGTCGTTAATCATGACAGCCCAATCGGGAGCAGGTGGTTGAAAACCAAGTCCTAAATAACTAAGTGCTGCCACGCTTAAAATCGTGCCGCCGATTTTAGCAAAGAATAGTACGCTTAAACTATCGGATAAATTTGGTAAGATTTCTTCAAAAAATATGGTGCGTTTGCTAAAACCAAAATTTTGTGCGGCTGTGATGTAATATTCGTTTTTAATACGTAGAACTTCGCCTCTGACAACTCTGGCAAAAGAGACCCACGAGCTGATGACAACGGCGGCTAAAAGACTAATTACGCTAGTACCAAATACGCCGACGATGACTATTTTTATGCTAATGCTGGGCAAACCTGAAAATATATTTATAATAATATTTATAATAAAATCCAGTGTTTTTCCGTAATAACCTGCAAAAAAACCGATGATTAATCCCACAGCTAAAGCGATTAAAACGGCAAAGAAGGCGAGGATAATCGATTGCCTACCGCCGTATAAAACGCGGCTAAAAATATCTCTTCCTAGTGAGTCTGTACCAAACCAATGCTCACTATTTGGCTGCAACAACCTTGCTTTCATATCGACTTGATTGGGCTCATAAGGCGCGATGACAGGGGCGAGTAAGCTCAGCATTAAAATTAGTATTAATAAAAAAACGGGTATTACTTTCTTCATATGGCATCGACCTCGCTTTGTCTGATTTTGGGGTCGAGTGCGAAATAAAGCAAATCGATAATTAAACTGATGCCAACGTAGATTAAGCCTGTAAAGAGAACGTAGGCTTCGATGATAAAGTAGTCTCTGTTAAAGATGGCTTCGATTACATAACTGCCCAGTCCAGGTAATGAAAATAGGCTTTCAATAACGCTGGTTCCGCCTAAAATCCCCGCAAAATAAATACCGAAAAAGGTAACTAAAGGGATGAGGGCATTGGGAAAGATATGTATAAAGGCAATCGTTTTGTTACGCAATCCTTTAGCATTGGCAACCAAGACGTATTGTTTAGAGATTTCAGCGAGAAAATTAGCGCGTGCTAGGCGTGCAGAAACGCCAATTGCACTTATAGAAAGTGTAATTGCTGGTAAGATATAACTTTTCCAACTGTCTATGCCGCTGCTAGGCAAAATCTGTAGGTATTCACTAAAGATAGTGATTAAAATAATGCCAAACCAAAAGGCAGGTGTGGACATCAATAGGCTACAGAGCGTTTTTAGTATCTGTTCAAAAAAACTGCCGTAAAAGGCACTCATCAGGGCGCCGAGAACTAAGCCTGTTAGCATTGTTATTGCAAAGGCGAGACAGGCGAGCTTTATTGTAACTGGCATTCTTCTTGCCAGTTCTGCTTTAATGTCTTCATTAGAGTAAATGGATTTGCCAAAATCGCCGACGGCTATTCCTTTTAGCCAGTGGTAATATTGCATTGGCAAAGGCAAATCCAATTTTAGTTCATGTCTTTTTTCCTCGATTTCAGCTTCTGTTGGCTCTGTGACACCGTCGCGTGTGAGCGCTATGTAAACAGGGTCGCCTGGTGCGGCGACCCCGATTAAAAAGGCGAAAATTGTGATGCCCAATAGCACTGGAATAATAGCTAAAATACGTTTAACTATATACTTATTCATTTGCCCAGTGCATTGTGTTGAGCGTTACGCCGTAATTTAGTGCTTCATAGCCAGCAATTTTTTTATTGTAGGCGATTAAAGTTAAATCGTTAAAATAAGGAATTGCTGGGAATTCTTCTGTACTAATAATTTGTAATCTGTCGTAAATTTCTTTGCGTTTTGCAGGGTCGAGTTCGCTGCTAACTTTAGATAATAAGTCGTCGACTTCTTCGTTGCTGTAGCCAAAACTCCATTTTTTATTTAAGCCAGAGTCCGTTTTCATCATAGAACTAAAGAGACTTGCTGGTTCTGAACTTGAAAGTCCTTTGATTTTAAGTGAAAGGTTATAATCGGCAGTTTTAACAGCTTCATTCCAAGCACCGCTATCTAAAATTTCAATCGTTGCGTCTAAACCGAGTTCAGCAAGTTGTGCTTGCATTAATTCTGCTTCTTCTTTATTAGGGTAACGTGCAAGTTCACCACTTCTGAGAATAAAGCGAACAGGCATGCGCTCATCGCCTAACACTTCTTTAGCAAGCGCTTTTGCTTTTTCAACGTCGTGCTCTATAGGAAGTTCTGTATAGAAAGGCGTCATGTGATTTAAAACGTTGCTCGTAGGGTTACCAAGACCAGCATAAAAGCTGTCAACGATTTCTTGTCTGTCTATCATTAAGCTGAGTGCCTGACGCATGCGAACGTCATTAAACGGTGCTTTTGTACCATTGACAATAATGTAGTGCGTGATTGTATTTGGCGCGTGTGAAATGGCAAAATTATCGTCTTTAATTAATTCCATAGCCATAACAGGCTGAATAGCACCTAAATCTAAAACGCCCATGATTTCGCCTGATTTAAGTGCGCTAAAACGCGTATCAGGGTCTTTAATCACTTTTACTTTAACGGTTTTAGACTTTGCTTTTTCACCGTAATAGTCGTCAAATCGTTCGACAACTGCATATTCGTCTAATTTGTTTTCAATTAACTTGAATGGACCAGTACCGATGGCAAAGCCGTTGAAGCTACCGTCTTCTTTAAAGCATTTTGGACTGTAGACAGCACTGCCGAAATCAGTCATTGCATAGTCTAAAGTCGGCAAGCTTTTTTCAAATGTTAGTTTCACAGTGTAATCATCTACCCTGACAACTTCTTTTAATGTAGGGTAAGTTTTTTCTATATTCATAGAGTAGTACGATGATGAGCGCTTGCCTAGTTTCATTCTATCAAAATTGGCAATGACAGCATCGGCATTAAAATCTTCGCCGTCTTGGAATTTGACGCCTTGCTTGAGTTTAAATGTCCACTCTGTTGCGTCGTCGTTTTTATCGTAGCTCTCGGCTAATTTTGGAATAGGCGAGCCGTTTGTATCTTTAGTGATTAGTGGTTCCCATACCATTAAGATAGAGCTACAGTAATAAGCATCCTCTTCGCCTGGGGCGATATTACGAGTACCAGCTAAGACGATTTCTTTGTCTGGGTCTACCGCTGGCTTCGCTTCAGTTTGTTTTTCCGTCGTTGTTTCTGCTGCTATTGTTGTCGCTTCGTTTTTAGCGGCAGTCGTTTTGCTTTCCGCATTTTCTGTTGGCGCATTTGAGCAAGCTGTTAGCAAAGTCAACGCCAATACAAAAGTTAGTAGAAATTTAATATTTCTTTTCATTTAAAACTCCTTTTTTGTTATTTTTAAAATAAATAGTTTTCTATATAAGTATATCTTTTTTTGACTATTCAGTCAAGTTTTATCAAATTGTAAAAAAATATTCATATTTATTTTTTATTCATTTTTTAAATTGTATTTTCTTTTATTGATTTGGTATTTTGCAAGGGAGCAGGCAAAGCTAGTGAAATGCTCACTCTATGTAATAATTTTGAAAAATATGAACACAAGATGAACAGACGAAGAATTTTTTTTGGATTTTTTATGCTAAAAAACTAGACATTAGAGCACCTTTATGTTAAAATTCATTCATAAGCCCTAAAATTGACTGAACTATTATGTTTAAGTTTTGACAAATTAGGTCTTCTGCCACTATTGATTTCGCAGTCGACAAATCTGCGTTGAGGTCAATGGATACGGCAAATGTTGGTTTGGCGCGTTTTTTTGCTAAATGCGCCACGTTGTTGCAAACGGTTGCACAAAAAGAAAATAACCGTTCAGCGATAAAAGAAAGGAGCAAATATGAAGTTCGATTTAGTGAAGTGGATTTTGAGTCCATATGTTTTGATGTTTGTGTCGATTTTGACAGGTTTACTATTTGGTAAAATCAAATTCGGCAAATTCAACTTTGGTCTATCTGGCACATTGTTTACTGGTCTATTAATTGGCTGGTTTGCTGATGTTTACGCTAAAGGTATCCCAGAGTCTGCTGGCAAAGCGTACACGGTTGCGCAAGGAAGTATTAAAGCCAGTGTTATCCCAAAACCGTTTTTCATTATTTTCTTAATCCTGTTTGTTGCAGCAGTAGGTCTACTTGCAGCAAAAGATATGGGTAAGGTTTTAAAGAAGTACGGTGTGAAATTCGTAATCTTGGGTGTACTTATTACACTCATTGGCGCTATGGCTACTTACGGTATGACATTTGTATTCAGTGGCGCTAACCCTTATTATGTATCAGGTGTATACACTGGTGCACTCACATCTTCTCCTGGTCTTGCAGCGGCAACTGAAACTGCTAAAGAGCACGCTACAAAGGCTGTTGCAGAGTACCCTCAAAAGCCTAATGAAGAAAAAGTTAAAATGCTTAGCCGTTTAACTGATCATGAGGGCTTAACTCCTGAAAACACTCCAGAACTTAGCGAAGAGCAAAAAGCAGACTATGTTAAGAATGCTGAGGCAGGTATTGGTGTTGGTCACGCTATCGGTTATCCATTTGGCGTTCTTATTGTTATTATCGCGGTAAACTTCTTCCCTAAAATCTTTGGTATGAATGTTGAAGAAGAGCAAAAAGCATTTAATGCTGAGATGCACAGTGATGATGATGCTAATGTTAAAGAAATTAAAGAAGTTTCGTTTGACTTGATCGCATTCTCACTTGCTTGCTTATTCGGTTACACTATTGGTTTGATTCAGTTCAACTTAGGACCTCTTGGTTATGTTAAACTCGGTGCAACTGGTGGTGTTCTTATCGGTTCATTAATTCTTGGACACATTGGTAAAATCGGTTTCATCAACTTCCGTATGGATGCTAAAATCCTTGGTGTTGTAAGACAGATTTCTTTGGCGTTCTTCCTTGCTATCGTCGGTCTCCGCTACGGTGGTAAAGTATTTGAAGCCTTGCTAGGTGACGGCGCTAACCTTGCAGTTGTATCATTAGTAGTTGGTATCGTAGCTATGATGATTGGTTTCTTTGTTGGTCGTTATATTTTCAAAATCAACTGGATTCTACTTTCAGGCGCAATCTGTGGTGGTATGACATCGACGCCAGGTCTTGGTGCAGCTATTGATGCTATCGGTAGTGATGACCCAGCAGCTGGTTATGGTGCAACGTATCCATTTGCATTGTTAGGTATGGTTCTCTGGACTATTATTCTCCATAACTTGCCAATGTAGTTTTATAAAACTTTTTCTAGCTTAATCAGCATTGGAAAGAGAAAATGAAAAATAATTTATTGTGTATTACGGGATATGCTAAATTGCCAGCTAACATTACTGCCTCTAAAATGTATAAGGTAGTTGCTGTTTGCGCAATTATCAATTCCGATAGTGGAGTAATTGAAGATATCGATTGTTCATTGGTAACTGCAACGGCGAGAAATTTTGTAAAGAAATTGATTGTCGGACACAATATCAATGATATCGATGTTATTCATAAGACATTTAATCAGCGCTATTTTGGCTCAGCCAAAAAAGCGCTGATGTCTGCTCTAAAAATAATACAAGAGAAGTACCAAAACATCAATGCTTGATAAATTAGACTAATTGTTCTAAAGGAGGTCTGAATGACATTTGAAGAAAGAATTAGAAGCAATGATTTAAAATCAAAAATCATGTCTGCAGAAGCAGCAGCAGCAATGATTAAAGACGGTATGACGGTTGCGACATCTGGTTTTACACCAGCTGGATATCCAAAAGCTGTTCCACTAGAGCTTGCTAAGCGTGCAGAGAATGGCGAAAAACTTGGCATCACGTTGATTACTGGTGCGTCAGTTGGTGATGAACTCGATGGTGCACTCGCACGTTCTGGTGTTATGAAGCGTCGTTTCCCATACCAAACAAATAAAGATTCACGCAATGGCATCAACGAAGGTAGAGTTATGTACCAAGATATGCACTTATCTATGGTGCCACAATATGTGAATTACGGTTTCTTTGGCAAGATTGATGTTGCTGTTGTTGAAGCATTAGCTATTAATGAAGATGGTGGTATCATTCCTACAACTTCTGTTGGTTTAGCTCCACAAGCAGTTTCTAATGCCGATATCGTTATCGTTGAAATTAACACAACTCAACCGATGGATCTTGAAGGTGTACACGATATTTATATGCCTAAAAATCCACCGAATAGAGAGCCAATCCCACTAACTAAAACTGGTGATAGAATTGGTACAACTTATATTCCTTGTGACCCTAAGAAAATCGCTGCTATCGTAGAATGCGATATCATCGATAATGTTAGACCACTTGGTTCTATAGATGATGATTCAAAAGCAATTTCTCAGCACATCATCAAGTTCTTTAAAAATGAAGTTGCTGAAGGTAGATTGCCAAAAAACTTATTGCCATTACAGTCTGGTGTTGGTTCAGTTGCCAATGCTGTACTCGGCGGTTTAGTAGAATCTGATTTTACAGATTTAACTTGTTATACAGAAGTTATCCAAGACTCTATGTTTGACCTTATCGATGCTGGTAAAGTTACTATGGCATCTGGTACATCGTTCACACCGTCAGCAGAGGGCTTGGTAAGATTAAAAGAAAAAATGGATTTCTACGCAAAACACTGCGTATTAAGACCTATGGAAATTTCTAATCACCCTGAAACAGCTAGACGTCTAGGCGTTATCGCTATGAATACTGCTATTGAGTTCGATATTTACGGACACGTTAATTCAACTCATATCATGGGTACTCGCCTTATGAACGGTCTTGGTGGTTCTGGTGACTTTACAAGAAACGCTTACCTTTCTATCTTTACAACAGTTTCTACTGCTAAAGGTGGCGATATTTCTTCTATCGTTCCTATGGTTGCACACGCTGACCATACAGAACACGACGTTAACGTTGTTGTTACAGAGAGAGGTCTTGCTGACCTTCGTTGTATTGCACCAACAGAAAAAGCTGAACTCATTATTAACAATTGTGTTCACCCTGATTATCAGCCATTGCTCAGAGATTATTTTGAAAGAGCGAAAAAAGAGTGTAAATATCAACAAATGCCACACATTATTGGCGAAGCACTTTCTTGGCATGATAAGTTTGTTAAGACAGGTTCAATGAAGTAATATTAAGAGCTTTAAGCTGGCAAAAACATATAATTATATTTGCCAGCTTGAAATAATAAACAAAATATTCTATTTATAGGAGGCAATTATTATGAAAGTTACACAAGTAGATCACGTTGGTATCGCTGTCAAAGATCTTGATAAAGCAATCGCTTTTTGGGGCGAAGTATTAGAACTCGGCGAAGCTGAGAGAGAAATCGTAGAAGATCAAAAAGTTAAAGTTGGCATGCTTAAATGTGGTGAAACTAGAATTGAACTTTTAGAAACAACATCTCCAGACGGTGCTATCGGTCGTTTCATTGAGAAAAATGGCGAAGGTATGCAGCAGCTTGCTATCAGAGTTGATAACATTGAAGAAGTTATCAAGCATTTAATGGATAAAGGCGTTAGAATGATTGACGAGAAGCCAAAAATTGGTGCTGGTGGAATCAGAATGGCATTTGTTCATCCTAAGAGCACTGGTGGCGTATTAGTAGAATTAACTGAAAGACACGAATAATAATAGTATTTCAGCCTAAAAAAACAATCGATAGTTGGAGGTATCACATTGTCAGAAAACGCTAAAAAACTTGAACTGCTCAAGAAGAATCGCGAAAAGATTACTCTTGGTGGCGGTCAAAAGAAAATTGACAAGCAGCATCAAAAAGGCAAATTAACTGCTAGAGAGCGTCTTAACTTGCTCTTTGATGAAGGTACATTTGTCGAAATGGATGCTTTTGTCAAGCATAGATGTACAAACTTCGGTATGGAAAAAACCGAAGCTCCTGGCGAAGGTGTTGTAACTGGTTACGGTCAAGTTGACGGTAGACTAGTTTACGCTTTTGCGCAAGACTTTACTGTTATTGGCGGTTCACTTGGTGAAATGCACGCTAGTAAAATTTGTAAAGTTTTAGATAACGCTTTGAAAGTTGGCGCACCAGTTGTTGGTCTTAACGATTCAGGTGGAGCTAGAATTCAAGAAGCTGTAGACGCTCTTGCAGGTTACGGTAAAATCTTCTTCAAGAACACTATTGCTTCAGGTGTTATCCCTCAAATCACAGCAATCATGGGACCTTGTGCAGGTGGCGCTGTTTATTCGCCAGCTCTTAACGACTTTATTTACATGGTCGACCAAACATCACAAATGTTTATCACTGGTCCTCAAGTTATCAAGACAGTTACAGGCGAAGAAGTTTCAGCTGAGACTCTCGGTGGTGCTATGACTCACAACAGTGTTTCTGGTGTTGCTCACTTTGTATCTAGCGATGATGAAGCTTGTATTGCTGACATTAGAAGATTATTAAGCTTTTTACCATCAAATAATATGGAAACTGCGCCACAATTCGATCCAGAAGACGTTAATCGCGTAGATATGGCTCTTAATGATATTATCCCTGATAATCCAAATAAGCCATATAATATGTTAGACGTTATTGCTGCTATCGTTGATAATGGCGATTATTATGAAGTTCAACCACACTTTGCTAAGAATATTATTACTGCTTTCGCAAGATTAGGCGGAAAGTCTGTTGGTATTATTGCCAACCAACCTGCAGTTAATGCTGGTTGCTTAGACATTAACGCTTCTGATAAATCATCAAGATTTATTAGAACTTGTGACGCATTTAATGTTCCACTACTTAACTTAGTTGACGTTCCTGGCTTCTTACCAGGTACTAACCAAGAGTACGGTGGAATTATCAGACACGGTGCTAAGATGCTTTACGCTTATAGTGAAGCTACTGTACCAAAAGTAACGTTAGTTACTCGTAAAGCTTACGGTGGTTCTTATCTCGCAATGTGTTCTAAAGACTTAGGCGCTGATGTTGTACTCGCATGGCCTTCAGCTGAAATCGCTGTTATGGGACCTAAGGGTGCTGCAAATATCATCTTCAAAGCTGAAAAGTCTGAAGACATGAGAAATAAGAAAATTGAAGAATATACTGCTGAATTTGGTACTCCATATAAAGCAGCTGAACGTGGATTTGTCGACGATGTTATTGAGCCAAGTATAAGCCGTAAACGACTTATTGATGCTTTCGATATGCTAGCAGGCAAACGCGAACACAGACCGGGCAAAAAGCACGGCAATATCCCACTATAGTTAGGGGGCATAAATGGAACTTATTAACAAGCTAGCCGACCCTAATGTAGTAAGCACGCTATCAGCAGGGGATAAATTTAGCGGCGGTTTAATGGTGGCAGTTATCGGTATGACGATTACCTTTTTGGCTTTGGTTTTCCTTTGGTTTGCCATTAATGTTATGTCTAACGCACTTGGCGTAACGAAAAAAGAAAAGCCTAAGGTAGCAGCTGCAGCAGCGGCTGCAGCGCCAGTAGCTAGCGCACCAAAAGAAGATGATGCAGAACTTGTTGCAGTTATCACAGCTGCTATTGCCGCATCACTTGGAAAATCAACTAGTGAACTCGTAGTTAATAAAATCACACGTTTGCCTGATGCGATGCCAGCTTGGGCACGTCATGGTCTAAGTGATCAATTCACTCAACGTTAGATGGAGGATAAAGTGAAAAAGTTTAATATTACTGTTAATGGAAAAGCATATGATGTCGAAGTAGAGGAGCTAGGCGGCAGCGCACCAGTTGCAAGACCTGCCGCTGCTCCAAGAGCTGCAGCACCAGCTGCACCAGCTCCAGCTCCAAAACCTGCTGCTGCAGCACCAGCTGCTGGTGGTTCAGGTTCAGTTACAGCGCCAATGCCTGGTACAGTTTTAGATATCAAGGTAAGCGTTGGCGATACTGTTGAAAACGGACAAGTACTTTTAATTTTAGAAGCCATGAAAATGGAAAATGAAATTATGGCAGGAAAAGCAGGTAAAGTTGCATCAATTTCTGTAAATAAAGGTGCTTCTGTCAGCGCAGGCGATGTAATGATCGTGATCGAATAATACATCCACTATTAGAAAGGAGATGTATTAAATGATTGAAGCTTTTGTACAATTTATACAAGGTACAGGCTATTTTGCACTTTTTACTAGTGGTATGGAAGGTGGGAAAACTGCTTTAATGTTAGCGGTTTCATGCTTACTTTTATACTTAGCTATTAAAAAAGGTTTTGAGCCTCTACTCTTAGTGCCAATTGCTTTTGGTATGTTACTTGCTAACTTGCCTATGAGTAATATGATGGCAAAACCAGTCGTTCAGTTTTTAGCTGATCACAACACATCTTTACCAATTTTAAATCATATTAAAATGATGAATGGCGAAGTTGTTGGAGCTGAGATTTATTCGGCATTAGAACAACCTGGTGGATTATTCTACTATCTTTACCTCGGTGTTAAGTTTGGTATTTTCCCACCATTGATCTTTATGGGTGTTGGTGCAATGACTGACTTTGGTCCGCTTATTGCTAACCCTAAATCATTGTTATTAGGTGCAGCTGCTCAGTTTGGTATTTTCTTTACTTTGATTGGCTCACTTTTACTAGGCTTTACTGGTCAAGAAGCTGCATCAATCGCTATTATCGGTGGTGCTGATGGTCCAACAGCTATCTTCGTAACTAGTAAATTAGCACCTCATATGCTCGGTGCAATTGCCGTTGCGGCATACAGTTACATGGCACTTGTTCCTGTAATTCAGCCGCCAATTATGAAGGCGTTAACTACTTCTGAAGAACGTAAAATTAAGATGGAACAACTTAGAAGCGTTTCTCAAGTTGAAAAAATCATCTTCCCTATTATCGTTACTATGTTAGTTGCGCTTCTCGTTCCAGACGCTACTGCCCTTATCGGTATGTTGATGTTTGGTAACTTATTAAAAGAATGTGGACAGACTGCACGTCTTGAAGAAACTGCTAAGAATGCACTTATCAATATCGTTACTATTATGCTCGGTATTACTGTTGGTGCGACAGCAACTTCAACGTCATTCTTAAATGTTAAAACATTACAAGTTTTAGTTCTTGGTATCGCAGCCTTTGCTGTAGGTACAGCAACAGGTGTACTATTAGCTAAACTTATGAATAAGCTTTCTAAGACTCCTATTAACCCGCTTATCGGTTCTGCTGGTGTATCAGCCGTTCCTATGGCAGCGCGTGTTTCACAGGTTGTCGGACAGAAAGAAAACCCATCTAACTTCCTACTCATGCACGCTATGGGTCCTAACGTTGCTGGTGTTATCGGTTCTGCCGTTGCCGCTGGTGTACTCTTAAAGTTATTTGGTTAAGATGTTTTGCAAACCAAAGACCTCCCAAAAGGGAGGTCTTTTTTTAGCCCTAAAATTGTACCCGTACAGTTCAAAAATGATATTATTGTAGTAAATAATATCTAGTAGTAAAATACAGATATAAATTGTAATAGATATTAATTTGGAGTGGGAATGCAAAAAAATAAGAGTAAACATATTATACTAGCGAATGACTTAGCAGGCTTAGGCAAGGTTGCCCTTGCTAATCAAATACCGATTATGGCTTGTGCTGGTATAGAAACAAGCATATTACCAACAGTGATATTATCGTCGCATACGGGTGGTTTTGAAGATATATATATTAATGACTATACTATTGGTATGAAGGGCTTTTTAAAGCAGTGGAATAAATTAGATGTTCAGATGGGTGCACTATTAACTGGATATTTAAAAAATAAGCAACAAATTGATATTTTATTAGAGTTTATGCAACAAAAACTGCTTAAAGATGCTTCATTAATTGTTGACCCTGTAATGGCAGATAATGGCAAGTTTTATGCTGGTTTTAACAAAGACTATGCAGAAAAGATGAAACAGCTTTGTAGCCGTGCTGATTACATAACGCCCAATATAACAGAAGCGCGTATATTGACAGATTGTGATGATATTAGAGTAAAGTCATATTGTAAAGGCGACGTTGAAAAGTTATTGTTGAAACTAAAAGATTTGGGCGCTAAGAATATCGTTATCACAGGTGTGAGTCTTGATGATGATAACTTAGCAGTGGCATATTACGATAGTAAAGCTGATAAAGCAGGTTATGTATTTACACCAAAATTAAAACAACAGTTTTTTGGCACAGGCGATTTATTTACAGCGATTATATCTGCTTGTATTTTACATAAAATTGATTTAGGAGCAGCTGTGAACTTTGCTGTTAAATGGCTAGAAAAGTGTTTGAATTATACAATAGGCTTAGATAGAGATTTAAAATACGGCGTAGAATATGAAGGATTTTTAGCTGATTTTATAAAGGAAATAAATGCGTTAAGAAAGGCGGGAAAAAATGAACACAATAACTAAAAATGGACAAGCAAATACGACGGTGCGTGATATGACGAGGGTTGCTGTATTTGCTGCGCTTATTTATGCGAGCATACTGATTAGAGTTCAGGTTGGAGAACAGATGGTTCACTTTGGCAATGCGATGGTGCTGGTAGGCGCACTAATATTTGGTTCTAAAAGAGGGGCAGTTGCTGCTAGCATAGGCCTGTTTTTATTTGATGCTACGCATGGCTATCTTTTTGTCGCTTGGATAACTGTCTTAGAATCGCTGATAGTTTGTTTAATGGTATATCTGTTATTTGAATTGCTTCTTAAAAAGAAGGATAATACAGCCACTATTATTGGCATTGCCGTTTCTGCAGCTGTATTAAAAGTCATTATGAACTTAGTAAAATATACTTTCTTTTATGGTATGATTGGCGGTGGATTAAGCTTAGATGCCGCTTTTGGGGGTGCAATTATTAAAATAACAGGTAGCTACGGTTCAGCCATACTAACAGTGATAACAGTTCCTATATTATATCCTATATTCAAGAGAATAGTGAATACTTTATAGTATTCACTATTTTTCTGCGTCCAGTATGCTTGCAACTATAGGCGATACGCTAAGCAAGAAATTATAATCTTTATAATTATATTCTTTTAATTCAATATTAGATAAAGCAAGTAGAACACCGTAGTCATGACCATTTTTGATGATTTTACTATAGCAATAATTGTTATTTTCTTCCCAATTCATTTGAATTCCACCTTCGCTTGAAGCAAAAAGGGCTTGTCTTGTTTTATCGCTTATCGTTGGTATATGTTTTGAGATACTATGTCTGAAAAGATTAATATCGTCTTTCTTTGGTTGTAAGATAAAAATTGCTTTCCCATCAATGATGTCTAAAATTAATTCAAATAGTTTGTTGATTTTATCTTTTTTATTCATTTTCCAACTTAAAAGCGAAACAATGTCAAGCAAAGCTTTTGTTTTAATTGCATTTTCTGATGCGTCAATACTGAAGACACCAGCGATATTTGGTACATCGGTCTTGATTTCAGCGATTTTACTAGAATAACTAGTAACGCGATTTCTACCATTATCTTTTGAGTGATAAAGCGCTTTATCGGCATTTTCTACTAATTGGGCAAAGTTCGTCCCATCGTTTGGATAGGTACTTACGCCAATACTAACTGTAAGCTCACCGTCATTTCCCATAAGCTTAGTTTTTTCTATAGTGTCGCGCAATTTTTCGGCAATAGTATAGGCTGTATTTTTATTGCTATTATTGATGACGACAATAAATTCTTCACCGCCATATCTACCAACCAAATCTTCTTTTCTAAGAGAGTTTTTTAATGTTTGTGCTAGTTTTATCAGCACTTCATCGCCGCGTCTATGCCCAAAATTATCGTTAACGTGTTTGAATTTATCAATATCTATCATAAAGAGAGAAAAATTATATTCGAGATTTTCTGTTCGTTGCACAAGATTATCGACGTATTTTTCAACGATATTTCTAATCAAAATGCCCGTTAAATTGTCGATAGATGAACGTATATACATATTGTAGTTATTAATTACAAGGCTATTGAGTCCATCATAGGTTCTGATTTGCGTTAACTTTCCGAGATTCACTTGGTTTAGTGCCAAGCTCGATTCAAGATAAACATAGGCGACAATATTTTCTTTAAAGCTTGAATAATAGTCACTTTTTCTATTAAAATTTAGTTGAGTATATTCCTTTTTACAAATCGGAAAGACTAAAACATCCTTATAGTTTTTACCTAAATTGTTGACGCTAGCATTAGAGCTAGAATAGTTATTAATATTGCGCTTAATATGGATAAAGTCTTCTGGTTTTCTAATACTTTCAATGTATAAATTGAATTCTGCTGGCGGTTCATCATTCATAGCGCTGATGATTTTTTTCTTGCCTTTATCATCATCAATAATCATAATATAAGCTTTTTCAGCTAGTGTTGTATGTGTAAAATAAAGGAGCATGTTATCGATATTTTTTTCATGATCATCATTAATGGAACGCATATAGTCATTGACGTCAGGAATGTAGTTGTTATTAAGCATAATATAGAAAGCCCCAATAGCATTTTTGACTTTGTTATCTGCTAACATTTCTTTGCGCAATTTTGGGTCATTAAATTTAAATAAGCTAATGGCAGTTTCTTCATTTAAGAAATATACGGCATGGCGTAAGTTGTTAAAATCATTAATGAGTTGTTTAAAAATAATATCGTTTTTTAGGTCATGGTATTTACTTTTTTCAGGAAAATTGCTAATTCTATCCCAGTATTTATTGATTGCTTCATAATAGGCAATTACAGCTTTTGTAGGATTGTCATTTTGTTCTTCGAGCTTCCCGATAATATAAAAAAGTTTCCAAATGAAATTGCTCGTGTTTTTATCATATTTGAAAAGTAGTAATTTTAATTTTTTGAGATTGCAATCATCGTTTAAAATATCAATAAAATGTTGCTTAATATCAGCGTTGTGAGTAAATATAAAATCGTTATTTAATATGTCGATCACATCACTGTAAAAGTCAAACTCTTGTAAAGCGTAAAAATGAATGGCAAGATTTAGCATAAAGGAGCGAAAAGCCTTACTTTGAGCAGGGGTTTCTATCATTGATGCTATTACTTTTAACTGTGCTGTTGCATTGTTACCGATTTTTTTTACGCCTAAAATATAATTATAAATAAATTCAAGAATAAAGAAATCAATTTTTTGTGAGCGATTTAGATGCGTTAAACCGTCTTTTTTGACATCTAAGAGTAGTGTTTTTGCAGACGCTAAATTTCTATAGACCAAGTTGATGTTAGCTTCTAGTAACATATTATAATAGCGATTTGAAGCATTTATCTCATCATCTGTACTTTCCATTAATTGTTTGAATTTATTACATTTATTTTCTGCTAGTTGATATTTGTTCATTAACATCAATAATTCCATACTAGCATTTAAAATCCCAAACAATTTATGGTACTGCAAACTAGAGGCAGCAATTTTTTCTGCCATTAAATAATGTTTATATGCTAAATCGTATTGTTGAAGACTTTGCCAGTTAATGGCTATATTGAAATAGAGCTCACAATATTGTTTATCAAACTTATTATCTATTAACAATTGTTTGGCTTTATTAAAATATTTATGTGCTAGTTGATTGTCAAAAAGACTAAATTGACAAATTTCTCCCATGAAATTATAATATTTAATTGCTTGTCTCGCTTCAGTTTTTTTATCAATGCTGCGCAAAGACTTTGTAAGCATGTTAAGTGCAAATATATAATCGCCTTCTTTATGATAACTAGTAGCAACATAGTATTTTGCTCTGTGGTGATATTGTGGGTAGTTATTAAGATCGAAAAGAGCACTTAATTCTTCTGCCTTTATTTTCAATTCTTGATTTTGTTCACTTTTAGACAAAAATTTAAGACGCAGAAGTTTCACATTAAAATCATATTTCATTTTATATTGAGTCGCATTTGGTACTATTGCGACCAATTGTTGGTAATATTGTTGGAAATCTGCTATCTTATGCATGGATAAATAAAGGTTACAAAGCTTAATCAATGTATAAATTTTATAATTTATATATTCAGTATCGCTTGCTAGGGCAAGCATTTTCTTATATATCTTGATTAAGTATTTAACTTTTCCAATTTCTCTAATCGACTGACTTTCAGTGAATAAAATTTTCAATTTACAGTCTTTACAATTAATGTCTCCTTCTATCGTTTTGGCAAAGCTGATATAATCTAGTATTTCGTAATAGTCTTTTTCAATATAGTTTTGTTGGCATTTTTCTATTAACTTATCTATTGCTTTTATTTTGTAGTTTGAATTAATTAAGTGAAAGATGTAAGAGTCAAATTCTGCATCGTCGATTTTCTCTAGGGATTCATAGTATTCTTTACACTGATTGTGACAGCTGAAGCTTTCTTTTGGTGAAAGATTAATATAAATTAAACCTAATACTTTATAGTCATAAAACTCGTAATATTCATTCCAATGATAATTTAATTTACG
>PDWI01001679.1_pt1 | contig 34416 bp, 25 predicted proteins | sample 1430891 | NCBI WGS metagenome assembly PDWI01 (sample SAMN01162508, study PRJNA174530) | Oral metagenome, whole genome shotgun sequencing project. | biome: Marine environment; feature: Marine mammal; material: Swab sample of the gingival sulcus; isolation source: swab sample of gingival sulcus... | reverse complement strand
TGAAGCGCGGTTAGTTCTCTGTAACTTCCTTTTCTAATTTAAGACTTTTTTCTTAAATCCATTTACCAATACAAAACTAAATGAAGCGTCAAAATGAAGAAATAATAGCTGTTTTTAGTGCATAGCGGTGCGTTTCGATAAACTCAACGACCGAATAGAGTCTATTCAAAGTCCCCGTGCAAAGCTCTACAAGGGCGGAATTTCATCACTTCAATAATTTTGACTTTGCAAAAAACAAATATAAAGCTCTCGTGCAAAAGTATACAATGAGCGAATTACTTCAGCAAGACTTAAATATTTGATAGTCTATAAAACTTAGCTTATCTTTGCACAAAAAGGGGATATTTGTGCATAATGTCTTTGAAAATTAGTAACGATATACAATAGTAATATGATTAACAAGAATTTTATTTCATTATACGAAGCGTCTTTTAAGGAGCATTGGGATTATCCAGCTCTAACAAACTATGGGGCTAAAACCTATGAATATAAAGACCTTGCAAGAGAGATTGCCAAACTACATATTGAGTTTGAGCAGTTAGGTTTGGCTAAGGGGGACAAGGTTGCTTTGATGGGCAAAGATTCTGCCGAATGGTGTATTGTATTCTTAGCAACGATTACTTATGGAGCTGTTATTGTTCCGATTCTACAGGACTTTACTGCAAAAGATGCAAGTACTATTATTGAGCATTCGGAGGCTAAGTTGTTGTATATCAACTTTACTCTATGGGATAAGATGGATATTGCTGATTTTACTCATCTCAAAGTCGTAAAAGACTTACAGACTGAGCGAGTACTGGTTGATCTTGAGGCAAAATGTTCTGTTCAAGAGACTGAGCAAGCTTTTGCAGAGCTATATCCTAATGGCTTTGGCAAAGAGGATATCAACTATCATCATACGCCAAACAACGAGATGGTATTGCTTAACTATACCTCTGGGACAACAGGGTTCAGTAAGGGGGTTATGGTAAGTGGTAACAACTTGGCAGGGAATGTCCTCTTTTGTGATAGCAAACAGGTCTTGCTACCACGAGAGCGTATGCTATGTTTCCTTCCATTGGCACACACCTATAGCTGTAGTATCAACTTCCTTTTCCCTATGACTATTGGTGCTCATATCACGATCTTGGGACGTATGCCTACTCCTCGTATCTTGGCAAAGGCTTTCAAAGATGTTGAGCCTGATATGATTGTTTCTGTACCTCTTATTTTGGAAAAGATTTATCAGAATACTATTTTCCCAATCATTGAGAAGCCTAAGTTTAAGTTCTTGCTGAAAGTTCCATTTGTGCGTGATGCTATTCATAAGAAGATCCGTAAAAAGCTTATTAGAGGCTTAGGGGGAACAGCTCGAGAAGTGATCGTCGGAGGGGCAGCTCTGAACCCTGAAGTTGGGGCATTCCTCAAAAAAAATGGCTTCCCTATTACGGTTGGCTATGGTATGACCGAGTGTGCTCCATTGATCTGCTATACACCTTCAAGTCATTGGCGTTTGGGGTCTTGTGGAGAGGTCTTAGATGGCTATATGGAGGCTCGTATCTCTACTGAAGATGTACAGGATACGGAGTTGGCTAATAGAGACGAAGCAGGTAGAGCAATCGGAGAGATACAGGTCAAAGGAGAGAATGTTTGCTTGGGGTATTACAAGAACGAAGCTGAGACTGCTAAGCTCTTTACTGAAGATGGTTGGCTCAGAACAGGCGACCTTGGCTCGAAAGATGAGGATAACTTCTTGTACATCAAGGGGCGTAGTAAGACGATGTTGCTAAGTGCTTCGGGGCAAAATATCTATCCTGAAGAGATTGAAGCTAAAATCAGCTTGCTTCCTCACGTACTGGAGAACCTTGTCGTGATGAGAGATGGTAAATTAGAAGCTCTGATTGTGCTTAATCCAGTAAGCTTGGAAGAAGAGGGAATTAGCCGTGAAGAAGCTTGGAAAGCAATCTCGGAGAGACGAGCTTTGCTTAATAAAGAGCTTGCTATGTACGAGCAGATTACGAAGTTTGTCTTGCAAGCAGAACCTTTTGAGAAAACTCCGAAACAAAGTATTAAAAGATTTTTATATAAATAAAATCTATTAACTTTGTAGCTTAGTGCATTGCTCCATAATAATTAGGACTTTGCACTAAGAGTTGAAAGAGTAAAAATAAATCATCAAGGTATTAAGTAAAAGCGATGAGTGAAATCATAAATGAAGAAGTAAAAGAAGTTAAGAAAAGCCTTAACTTCATTGAGCAAATAGTAGAAAAAGACCTTGCAGAGGGTAAAAACGATGGACGCTTGCAGACACGTTTCCCACCTGAACCAAATGGTTACTTACATATTGGGCATGCTAAAGCTATCTGTATGGACTTTGGTATTGCTCAGAAGTATGGTGGCGTTTGTAACTTGCGTTTTGACGATACAAACCCTGCAAAAGAAGATGTAGAGTACGTTGATGCAATCCGAGAGGATATTCAATGGCTTGGCTTTGAGTGGGGTAAAGAGGTTTATGCTTCGGATTATTTTGACGAGCTTTATGCTTTTGCCGAACGCCTTATCAAAGAAGGACACGCTTACGTTGATGAGCAGTCTGCCGAAGAAATCGCTGCACAGAAGGGTACACCTACGACAGCAGGGCAAGAAAGTCCATTTCGCAATCGTCCTGTAGAGGAGAGTCTTGATCTCTTCCACCGAATGAATGCGGGAGAGTTTGAAGAGGGTGCGATGACTTTGCGTGCTAAGATTGATATGACTTCGGATAATATGCACTTCCGTGACCCAATTATCTATCGTATCATCAAGCAAGCTCATCACCGTACAGGGAATAAATGGAACGTTTATCCTATGTACGACTTTGCTCACGGACAGAGCGATTACTTTGAGGGCGTAACGCACTCAATCTGTACGCTTGAGTTCGTTGTCCATCGTCCGCTTTATGATTACTTTGTTGAACTGCTGAAGGATAGCGACTATCGTCCAAATCAGTATGAGTTCAACCGCTTGAATCTAACCTATACAATGATGAGTAAGCGTAAGCTTCTTCAGCTTGTAGAGGAAGGCTTGGTAGCTGGTTGGGACGACCCTCGTATGCCAACTATTAGCGGACTCCGTCGTCGTGGTTATACACCTAAGGCAATTCGCTCATTTATTGATAAGATTGGTTATACCAAGTATGATGGTATCATTGATATGGCTTTGCTTGAGCATAGTGTCCGTGAGGACTTAAATAAAGTCTCAACACGTGTTTCGGCAGTTCTTGACCCAATCAAGCTGATTATCACGAATTATCCAGAGGATAAAGTCGAAACAATTACCTTCACAAATAATCCTGAAGATGAAAATGCTGGAGAACATACTGCAGAGTTCTCTCGTGAGCTATTTATCGAGCGTGATGACTTTATGGAGAATGCTCCAAAGAAGTATTTCCGCCTTAGTGAGGGGCGGGAAGTTCGCCTAAAGAGTGCTTATATCATTAAGTGTACAGGCTGTAAGAAAGACGAAGATGGCAATGTCGTAGAGGTTTATGCTGAATACGATGAGCAAACACGTAGTGGAATGCCTGAAGCTAAACGTAAGGTTAAGGGGACAATTCATTGGGTGTCTTCTACAGATAGCTTAGAGGCAGAGGTTCGTCTATATGACAGGTTGTTTACAGATGAGAATCCTGCAGGAGTCAAAGATAAATCTCTTGCAGAGCTGATGAACCCTGATAGCCTAAAGGTTGTAAAGAATGTTCGTATCGAGCCATTCCTTGCTCAGGCAAAGGTTGGAGAGCCTTATCAGTTCCAACGTGTAGGTTACTTCACGCTTGATCCAGACACCACAGAAAATCATTTAGTTTTCAACCGAGTAATCGGTCTGCGTGATAGCTGGGCTAAGCAGAATAAAAAGTAAAAGATGTTTGACGGCTTATTACTCTTCTTTCAGGACGCCCTAAAGCACTTAGACTACTTTTGGGTAACCGTCCTGATGGCGGTAGAGAGCTCTTTTATTCCTTTCCCAAGTGAGGTGGTCGTACCACCGGCAGCTTATCGTGCAGCGAATGGCGACTTGAATGTTTATTTGGTGGTCTTCTTTGCAACGCTTGGTTCGGATATTGGAGCAATGGTTAATTATTTCCTTGCTCGCTATCTTGGTCGTCCTATTGTTTATCGCTTTGCTGAGAGTAAGCTTGGGCGTATGTGCCTGCTTTCTCAAGAAAAGGTGGAGACAGCAGAGGCTTATTTCCAAAAGAATGGAGCAACGTCAACGCTTATTGGTCGCCTAATCCCTGGGATTAGACAGCTGATTTCTATCCCTGCAGGCTTGGCTCGTATGTCGCTAAGTAAGTTCCTGCTCTATACAACCCTTGGGGCAGGTGCTTGGAACTGCGTTTTAGCAGGCTTAGGTTATTACTTTGGTAAGATTGTCCCAGAGGACGAACTTGTGCCAACGGTGATGAAGTATAGCAAGGGGATAGGTATTGCCATTTCTTTAGGAGTAGTTCTTTTCCTTGTTTACCATTTTGCTCTAAAGCCTTATTTGGCTAAAAAGAATCATCAATAAGCACTTAAATAACAAACCTTATGTCATTACTTGGTAACATTATTTGGTTTCTCTTTGGAGGATTTCTAATAGGCTTGGGCTATATTATATGGGGATTAGTTTTTTGCTTTACTATTATTGGTATCCCATTTGGTTATCAGCTGATTAAGTTAGGCTTATTCTCAATGCTTCCATTTGGACAGAGACCACAGTTTCGGAATGCAGAAATGGGGTGCATTAGCTTTGTTTTTAATATCATTTGGATTCTATGTGGAGGTCTTTGGATTGCAATAGCTCATCTGGTATTAGGTTTGATTTTTTGTGCAACAATCATTGGAATACCTTTTGGCTTACAACATTTCAAGTTAGCTCAATTAGCTTGTTTCCCTTTTGGACAAGATGTTGTGTAGGGCAATTTTAGTTATAAAGAAAAACAGGCTGTGCCGAAGTCGGTACAGCCTGTTTTTTTGAATGATTACTGCTCTATTTTGTAGAGCGAACTAAGTAAATGAAGACTGGGAAGTGGTCACTATAACCATTTTGGAACTTATCTCCGCTGAATGTACGGAAAGGATAGCCCTTATAATGTCCTGTCTTTTGAATAAGATTAGGATTTTGTGAGATACGTCCAAACGCACCTGTACGTTTATCACGAAGAACTTGCCATTCATCTTTAGATCCACGGATTAGGTTTGACGTAACTACGATGTTGTCAAATAGGTTCCAAGTATCACGATAAGCAAGAGTACCATAACCTTTGCGATAAAGCTTAGCTGTAGTGTTGAAAAGGTCGCCATCACGAACTTGCTTTTCTTTGTTGATAGAGCCTAAGCCTTTTGTCAAACTTGGCGAATTAGGATCATCGTTGAAGTCTCCCATCAAGATAACTTTTCTATTTGGGTTTTCTTGCATTAGAGAGTCGGTAAGATGTCTCATTACCTTAGCAGCTGCAAGACGGCGAGGCATAGAAGCTTTTTCGCCACCCGAACGACTTGGCCAGTGTCCAACTAAGATAGATACAGGCTCATTCATTATGAAGCCATCTACTTCAAGAATATCACGAGTAATGAGGTAGTCTTCTGGAAGTTTGACAAAGTGTGTTGAAGCATCGGTCATAATAAACTTACCAGTTCGGTAAATAAGAGCATTATCAATACCACGTTTGTCAGATGATTCAAAATGTACAATTTGATAGTTGTATTTCTTTAGAGCCTCTTGCTTGATCAAATCTTCTACTACGCCACGGTTCTCAACCTCACAAAGCCCTAAGATGTCTGGAGCCTTGCCATCGGCAAGTACACTGATTGCCTCTGACATATGTTTGAGTTTCTTTTGGTAGCGTTCCATTGTCCAGTGCTTTACGCCATCGGGCAAGAAGTCTGCATCGTTGTTTTCGCCATCTATTGTGTCGAATAAGTTCTCTTGGTTGTAGAAAGCTACTGAGACTTTCTTTATTTTCGTCTGTGCTTTTAGCCCAATTAATGGGGTAATGCAGAGGGAAATAAGAACTATTAAATAAAATTTCTTCATCATAAATTTACTTTTTACTATTATTTATTGTAACTTTGGAACTTAGAAAGACTCCTTATGGAGACAAATTTAAGAAAAGTTTATTAAATGGCTTGTATTTGAGCCATAAAATTATTGTAAAAGAAAAGAATAATGAAGAGAAAATTACTTCGAGCATTAGCCATTGGGGTCATATCCTCAACGACATTATTTGCTCAAGTTTCCCAGAAGCTTAGGGTTTCTAATATTGAAACAGGGCACTCTATCGGTAATGTAAAGTTATCTTTGCACGGTCCTGTCTCTCGATCTATTCAGGTTAATGACTTGGGTGGTATTCGATTATCTAATTTGCCTAAGGGGAACTATACACTAACAATTCTTGCAAAAGGCTATGAGGCTAAGCAAATAGTCTTTACTGTTGACCGAGATAATGTAGCACCTGTTTTGCCTGAAGTTAAGTTGCAACCTTTAGCTCAGCTACGTTTAATGGACGATGAGGTTGCCTTTCTAAGTAATGAAGGAGATGAGATTGGCTCTATTATGCAGAGCTCGCTCTTGACATCAAGTCGCAATCCATTTCTTTCTGCAGCAGGTTATACATTCAGTACAGCACGATTCAATCGTCGTGGCTATGACTCTCCTTACCGCACTCAATATCTAAATGGAGTTCCAATGAATGATTTGAACTCTGGCTATGGTGTTTGGTCTCTATGGGGAGGACTAAATGATGTTACTCGTAATCAAACTAATGGAGATAGCTTTGAACCATTAGAAACAGGATTTGGTAGCATCGGTATGAGTAACGATCTTGAAATCCGAGCTTCTAAGATGAGGACTCAGAAGCGAGTTACTTACTCTAATAGCAATCGTACTTATACAAACCGTATGATGGCAACCTATTCTACAGGAGAGTTGCCAAATGGTTGGTCTCTTGGATTATCGCTATCAAGACGTTTTGGTAATGGCTTGCATTCTTATGCTCGTGGTGTGCATTACGATGCTTGGGGCTATATGCTTGCTCTTGAAAAACGTTTGGGCGACTACAATAGCTTAGGTCTTATTGCTTTTGGAGCTCCGACTAAGCGTGGTGTAGCGAGCGGTTCTACTCAAGAAGCTTATGATTTGGCAGGGTCAAACTTTTATAACCCTAATATGGGACGTCAAGGTGGCGAGTGGCGTAATGCCCGTGAAAAGAGTAATCACGAGCCAGTCATTCAGCTTACGCACTACTTCAAGATGCCTAACCAAAAATTCAAGTTGAATACGAGCCTTTCTTATAGATTTGGCTATAATATCTATTCAGCTCTTAACTGGTATAATGCTCCAGACCCTCGTCCGGACTATTATCGTAATCTCCCTTCTTATTTTACAGATATGGCACCTGCGGGCAAGGAAGATCCTCAAACGGCAGGTTTGTATGCTGAGCTATGGAAGACTGACCCAAATACACGTTATATCAACTGGGATAGACTTTATGCGATTAACCGTCAAAACTCAGCACCTCTATACAACTCTAAGGGAGAGCTATTAGCTAATGGTAATAGAGCTTTATATATGATTGATCTAAGACATACAGACCAAAAAGAGTTTGCAGGGGCTACAAGCTTAAACTGGGAACTAACTGATTGGTTGAGACTGAACGGAGGCTTGAACTATCGTCATAACGAAACTCATTACTATAGTGAAGTTGGTGATTTGCTTGGAGCAAACTACGTTTATGATATTGATAAGTTTGCTGAGCGTGACTTTGGAGGTACGCCAGATAAGTATCAAATGGACTTGAATAACCCTGATCATATTGCCGTTCAAGGTGATAAGTTTGGTAATAACTACAAAGCCTACACAGAGCGTTATCAAAGTTGGTTGAACCTAAAGTATAAGTTCTCTCACATTGATGCCTATACAGCCTTCTCTTTCACACAGACAAATGTCTATCGTAAAGGTTTACAACGTCGTGGTTTATTCCCTAAAAATTCTTACGGCAAGTCTGATGAACTTCGTTTCTTAGACTTCGGCGTTAAAGCAGGTCTTACTTACAAGATTAATGGCAGACACTACATTGTGCTAAATGCAGGTTATGTAGAGCAAGCTCCAAACTTCCGTAATATCTTCATCTCTCCTCGTACTCGTAATACCCACGTTGGTAACATCAAGAGTGAGAGATTGATGTCTGTAGATCTAAGCTATGCTGTTCGTTTGCCTTGGTTGCGTGGACAGGTTACGCTTTTTGCTTCGCAAGTGAAGGATAAGAGCAAGACAATGAGCTTCTATGATGATGCGGCGGCGGCTTTCTCTAACTACTCGCTTACAGGTATTGCAACTCGTAATATTGGGGCAGAGTTAGGTTTTGAAGCAAAACTAACACCAACGCTTAGCTTGAATACTGCTCTTGCTTTTGGACAATATCAGTATGATAGTAATCCAGACTTTATCCAAACGATTGACAATAGTGAGAAGATTTTGGCACACGACAAGGTTTATTGGAAAGGCTTACAAGCTTCAGGTACACCACAAACGGCAGCAAGTGTCGGTATGACTTACAGGGCTCCTTGGTATGGTATGTTTGGCTTTAATGCTAATTACTTTGATCGTAATTACATCTCAATGAACCCAACGCTAAGAACAGAGCTTGGTCGTGCAACATTTGATGATAAGGTAATTAACCCAGAGAAGCTGAAAGGTGGCTTTACGCTTGACTTGTTCTTAGGTTATTCGTATCGCATTACGCACGGCAAGTATATTCGCTTTAACCTATCTATCAACAATGTTCTTAATAACAAGAACTTGCATTCAGGAGGTTACGAACAGCTACGTGTACGTACCCAAAGAGATGACAATGGTAATACTCAGCTGTACAAACCATTTGCCTCTAAGTACTTCTACTCTTATGGTACAACGTACTTCTTTAATACATCATTCCAATTCTAATAATAAAGTAGTAAAATATGATACCAAAGAATATATATAGATTACTCTGTGCTTTATCAGTGTTTTCACTTGTGAGTTGTCATTACAACGAACCGCAAGTCCCTAACCCTAAGATAGAGCAACAAGAATGGGCTAAGTTAGCTCCTACTCACACTGTGGCAGAGCTTAAGGCTCTTTATGCTGGAGGAGCAACAACAATCTTGGATAACGTCGTTGTCTCTGCAACTATGGCATCTGATGATAGTGAGGGTAACCTCTATAAGACTTGCTATATCGAAGATGAAACAGGTGGACTTGAGCTAAAGTTTGCAATGGGAAATCTAAGTACAATTTATCCACAGGGCAGTAAGATTCTTCTTTTTGCTGAGGGTTTGACCCTTGGAAAGTATGGAGATCAAGTAGGCCTCGGTTATCGCTCTATGGAGCCTAAGTATGAGACAGCTTTCTTGCCAGAGAAACTTGTAGATAAACATCTCAAGTTTATTGCACTGGGAGAGCTACAGCCAAAGACTGTTAGCCTTAAGGATATTAATAAGTCTATGGCAGGAACACTTATTAAGTTGGACAATGTTCAGTTTAAGGCAAGTGAACTGGGACAGACTTATGCTGACCCACTCCATAAAAATCTAAAAGCAATCAATAGAACGATTGTAGATCAAGATGGAAACGAAATTATTCTTCGAACAAGTTGCTATGCTAAGTTCGCTGGACATAAGCTTGCTGAAGGCTCAGGTAGCATTGTAGCTATCCTTTCATACTTTGGCAATACCGCACAGCTTTACCTCCTAAAGGTTAAAGATGTTCAGATGAACAACAAACGATTTTAATAATCAAATTAAATAAAGTAAAAAATGAAACAGTTAAAAAGCCTTAATATAGGCTATCTATTTACAATGCTCATCGCTCTTGCAGTTGGCGTTTTGCCTTCTTGTAAAGATAACGATGACGACTATTCTCCAGCTCATTATACTATTACGCCTGAGCTGAAGGATAATACTATAAATGTTCCTAAGGAAGGTGGCGATAAGACTATTACGCTTGATACAAATCGTCCTTGGGCTATCGAGACATCTACTTCTTGGTTGGCCGTAGATCCTGCCAAAGGAAAGTCTGGTAAAACGACTATTACAATCAAAGTTATTGAAAATAAGGCGAAAGATGCTCGTAGTGGAAACCTTCGTCTTAGCCTCGGTAGTCTAAGCAAGGTTATCAAGGTTACTCAAGCTGGAGACCCTAATGGTAAGGATGTCCAATTTGAAGGTATGAAGCTTTCAGACTTCCTTGCTAAATATGACAAGGGTACTGATATGACCCTTGAAGATGATATTACTTTAGAAGCATCTGTTATCTCTGATGTTACTGGTGGTAATATGGGTAGTAACAAGAACGTTCAAGTTCAGCAAGGAGACAAAGGGATAACGCTTCGTTTTGCAGAGCCACAATCATTTGCTAAAGATGAAGTCTTGTCTATTAAGGTTAAGGGAGCTAAACTTGCTTACTATAAGGGTACTATTCAAATTGACTGCTCTGCAGGAGGTTCTGTAACGAAGACTTCTAAGACAAAAGCTATTGAGCCTAAACTTGTAACATTGGAAGACATCTACAACAATAAGTATAAAGATATCTTGGTTGCTGTAGATGGTGTTCAATTTGTTAAGCCAAATGCTAAGCTTTATCAACCGATCACGACGTCTCAAGGCAAGACATTGTCTCTATTCTTCAATGATATTACAGATACAAAGACACAACCATCTAATGATCTTGGTATTGTAACTGTTAATATCTCTAAATATGCTAAGTTTGGTGGTGAGGTAGCTTCAGATAAGAGTGGTCGTATCGTTGGTATCTTGAGTTACTATGATAATGGTAAGAAGAAGAGCTATTCTATCTGGCCTCGTATATTTGCTGACATTCAATTGACAAATGATCGTCTAACAGAAGGCGGTGGTGGTGAAAACCCTGGAGGAGGCGATACGCCTGCAACAGGTGGTACTATGACCGTTAAGGACTTCCTTGATAAATATGATACTGGTAGTAATACAATGGTGTTTAATGAAGATATTACTTTAGAAGCATCTGTCATTTCTGATATTGCTGGTGGTAATATGGGAAGTAACAAGAATGTTCAAGTTCAGCAAGGCGACAAAGGGATAACACTTCGTTTTGCTCAACCACAATCATTTGCTAAGGATGAAGTCTTGTCTATTAATGTTAAGGGAGCTAAAATTTCTCATTACAAAGGGACTGTTCAGATTGACTGCTCTGCAGGAGGTACTGTAACAAAGACATCTAAGACAAAAGCTATTGAGCCTAAAGTTGTAACTTTGGAAGATATTTACAATAACAAGTATAAGGATATCTTGGTAGCTGTAGATGGTGTTCAGTTTGTTGAGCCAAATGGTAAGCTTTACCAAGCAATTAAAAAGAAAGATGGTAAGACTCTTTCTCTATACTTCAACGATATTACAGATATAAAGACAAAGCCAGCCAATGGTCTTCAGATTGTAACGGTAAATATCTCTAAGTACTCTAAGTTTGGTAATGAAATCGCTTCAGATAAGAGTGGTCGTATCGTAGGTATCTTGACTTACTATGATAGTGGTAAGAAGAAGAGCTATTCTATCTGGCCTCGTACATTTGCTGACATTCAATTGACAAAACCTCGTCTAAACGATGGTGGTGGTGAAAATCCAGGTGGAGGAGAAGAGCCAAAAGAGAAAGCTCTTCTTGAAATTCCTTCTGTAGAGCACGCTACTATTAAGTTTATGCAAGATGGAAAGGTTGTAACAGAAGTTGATGCTAATACAAAGGTTTCTGTTGATCTTACTATTGATGAAGGTTATGAATGTACACTTCTTTTGGCTAATGGTCAAGACATCTTAGCGACAAAGTCGTTCACTACAATGGAAGGACAAAATAAGCTTGAGGTAAGAATCGCTAAGAAGGCTACAGGTGGAGACAGCGAGCGTTCTGTTATCTTCACTGAAACTTTTGGTACACCTACCAAAGGTAAGTATTGGCCTTCAGTAGACAAGTACAAAGGTTGGGTCGTAACAACGAATACATATTCAGATCCATTCTTTGATGGCAAGTATTCAAAGGCTTCTGCTCGTCTTGAGAAGAAAGCTAATATCGGTCATATCTGGTTCCAAGCTAAAAAGAAGTCTGCCTTAAAGATTGAAGGTTTCGCAACTAACTTGAAAGACCTTAAGCTATCATATAAGCTTTCAGGTTGGAATGGTGGTCTTAGAGCTGATGCTCTAAAGATTAAGACCGATAGTGGTTATGTTACATTATCAGCAACAGATGCTGAAAAGACAACAGGTAAACAGCGTGCTTCTTGGATAGATATTTCTGTAAGTTTACCTAATGGAACAACATTTATTCAGTTTGAGGCTGATGGGCTTAGCGATGCTGTAGCTTTAACAGAGGTTAAACTTGAAGCTGTAAAATAATGAATACGTTAAGAAATATAATAATAGCAGGGCTTTCGTCCCTGCTATTATTGACCTTATCAAGCTGTGGCGATAAGGTCTCAGGCAATCAAATAGTCGATGGTGTCTTATCTATTGGCGGATCAAGTAGTGATGACATTAAGGCTGTTGATAGAGAGGGGCAATCGTTCTTCTTAAAGATAACAACACCTGCAGAATGGTCATTAAGTGTAGAGCCAGCTTCGGCTAAAGAATGGATCAAGCTTGACTCTTGGTCTGGGAACGGCTCAGCTCAAATGAAGCCAATTCGTGTTGATATTTTAGAGAATAGTCAAGAGAAGGAGCGTACTGCAGAACTTGTCCTAACGTCAAATGGTGATTATAAGAAATTACTAATTAACCAAAACGGCGTGAAAAAAGTTGATCCTACTCCTGAAGACCCGGATCCCGAAGATCCTGAGAATCCTGAAGACCCAACACCTCAAGTTGGTGAAGTATTCTTGGAAACATTTGGTACTCCAGAGAAAGTTAATGATAAGTGGCAAAACGTTAATGACTATAAAGGTTATGTCGTTAAGACAAATCAATACTCTGACCCTTTCTTCAATAAGTATGTAAAGGCTTCTGTTCGTAAGAGCAGTAAGCTCAATGGACACGTTTGGTTAGCTGCTAAGGGTAAATACCCATCTCATACCGCTCTCAAAATCGAAGGATTTAAGACGGGAACAGGTCTGAAGCTAAGCTTTAAGCTTGCTGATAATACAGGAACACTTCAGGCAAATGCTCTTAAGCTTTCTACAGATAAGGGACTTGTTGCTCTTCCAGCTACTCAACTTAAGAAGAATGAGTATCAAGTGTTTACAGTTACGCTTCCTGATAATACTAAGTTTATTCAGTTTGAAGCTGACAACTTGCCTGATGGAGTTCGCATTGATGACGTGAAGCTTGTTGCAGGAGATGTAACTGGTGGCGGTGACGACCCTAATACAGGCGGTGATGACCCTAATACAGGCGGTGGCGACCCTAACACTGGTGGCGGAGATGATCCTAATACTGGCGGTGGAGATGACCCTAATACTGGTGGTGGCGATGATCCGTCACAAGGTTCTACTCAAAAGAGTAAGTCAGAGCTTAATGGTGAACACCTCGTTGGAGATGATTTAGGTTTGCTTGAGCTTCCAGAGCTTGCAGGTGGTAAGGAGAATTACTTTGCTACTTTGAAAACGAGCGATGGTAAGGTGAACTACTCTCTTGAGTTTGATGTTGATAAACGACACTCCCGTTGGGTTGCTTTCCAATTTAATAATCAGAATTCTGCTGAAAATGTTAGGCGTACTAATGATTGGCGTTGGGAAAGTAAGTATATTCCACGTTCGTTTTCTACAGAGACTTATTACAAAGGTTCTGGTTATAGTCGTGGACACTTGGTTGCCTCTCACGATAGATTGCAAACTCGAGAAGCTAATCAGCAAACCTTTAACTACTTTAATATGTCTCCTCAGATACAAATACACAATGGCGGTATTTGGTTAAAGCAAGAGAAAATAGTTCAACGCTGGGGACGTAGTCGTAGTTTTAGAGATGTGCTTTATGTCGCTAAAGGGGGAACGATCAAGGACGGACAAATTAAGTCTCATAAGTTAAGAGGTAAGATGGTCATTCCAGAATATTACTTTATGGCTATTGTTGTGAAGAAGGGTTCTGAATACCACGGTATTGCTTTCTGGACAGAGCATAGAAAGTATGATAAGTATACATCTCTTCGTAGCACTTCTCTTTCTATTGACGAGCTTGAAAAGAAGACAGGTATTAACTTCTTCTGTAACTTCCCTGATAAGATTGAGAATAAGTTTGAAGCTGAAACAGCTTCGTCATTTAATTGGCCAGGTCTATAATTAGACTTTATTGCTCATAGGGGTACCCCCCACAAGTAAAACCAATAGGGCGTGTCAAAATCATTGACACGCCCTATTGGTTTTTATTTAGATAGCTTAATTTTCTAAGAATTAGTCTTATATGCACCTATTCTCTAAATAAATCTTCTTTTTAAGATAAAATACTTTCTCATAAGCCCTGTAACTCTTAATTCTCCCTTTGGTAGAGCTTTGAATAGGCTGTTCAGTCGTTGAGCCTGTCGAATTTAAAGACATAAATGGAATTCCTCCCTTGTAGAGCTTCGCATAATTAGTTTTCGATTATTTCAACTTTTAATTCTCCCTTCAAAGGGAGAATTAATATTGTCTTTGTAAATAAAAAACTCCCCGTGCAAAGCTCTACCCTTGGCGAGAGGTGCCGAGCTTGCGAGGCGGAGGGGGTAAGGTAAATAAAGAGTTAAGCATTAATAATTATCTGCATCAGCTAACTTATAATTTATAACGAACAAAGTCCCCCTCCGTCTTGTTCCCAAGGTTTGCAACCTCGGTCGCAAGCCACCTCCCACCAAGGGAGGAATTGCATTTATAGCTTAACTTGGAGATCAAAATGCGGAAGCATTTTGCCCCTCGGTCGGTACGACCGACAGCGGAGGCACAGGGGACTCAGATCCATTTATTTCCCAAAGCGGTTCGTTTCGACACGCTCAATGACCGAATGTTGCCTGTTCCGATTTGTAGTATTTGGGAAAGTTTGGAAAGTGATTGGGAAGAGTCAAAAAAGTTTTTGGGAAAACTTTTAGAAATGACTGGGAAAACTCAGATGAGTTTTCCCAGTCATTTTTTTACCTTAAAATAAATTCTCGTATCTACTTAATAGATAATTGGTTACACAAACCCGTCTGCGACAGTTCTGATTTGTGGTATTTTACCTAATTAAGAGCTTCTTTTAGTTATGAATTTTGACTTAGAAGTTGGCAGACTCTGTGACCGAGTTCGATAACTTTTAATTCTTTATTCTTAACGGTAGTATCTACTTTAATCTTGTTTTAAGGATTACATAATCAAGAGCAACTATTTTCGGTCGTTGAGCGTGTCGAAATGAACCGCTTAGTTGATAATTTCGGCATTTCGACGCTTCAACAAGCTCAGCGACCGCAAGCTCAATGACCGAACCGAAGGTCGCCCTCAAGGCAAATTATTTCACAAGACCAAAGTAAATACTTCTGATTTTTAATTTATAACTCCTTAACGTCCTAAGACCTTATTTTTGGATACCTTGGCTACATAATCTTTAAGGTAATTAGGTGTCCAATAAGCAAGGTCTGCGAAGTCTTTTTCTTTGTAGCTCTTCAGAGCTAAGTCAAGCATATAGCGAGCTTCTGGGTAGAAATCTCCTTTGATGATAACTTTCCCTTGAGCTTCAAGCTCTGCCCATAGTCCTTTACATTTTTCTGCACCATTACCAAAGATGTGTATTTGAGTATTTTCTATCTCTGGGTAGGGGAGCTGTTTAGCCTCAAGGATAAGAGCCTGCTCTTCTTCAAGAGCTTCCGCTTGATGATTGTATAGAGCCGTATAGACTTCCATACGTCTTGCATCAATCATTGGGATTAGGCGGATAGAAGTATCGTTGTTCTCAGCCTTTAGATGCTCTTGCATATAGCCGTAAGCCATCATCTGTAGCGTAGATATAGCGATGAGTGGTATGCTGAGTCCGTGAGCTAAGCCTTTAGCCAAAGACGAACCTATACGCAGGCCTGTATAGCTCCCTGGCCCTGAACTGATAACTACTGCACTTGGCTTGAGACCTAAGTCCTTAGCTTCCTGTAGCATTTCATCAAGAGCTGGGGGTAAGATGACGGTATGTTGTGCTTTTTGTGGTTGGAATAGTTTGCTTTTTATTATCTTTTCTCCTAAAGAAAGACTGACACTACAGACCGAAGTAGAAGTATCAAGCATTAGCAAACAAATATCGTTATTTATCATAAATATCTATGTTTATCGTATCGTTAATGAAAATCATTATAGCTACAAAGGTAGTTTTTTTTTAACTATTTAGTATATGTCAAATAATTATATTACTTTTGTGCTTGGTAAGAAAATAAATAAATCTATTTGTTATGTAAATGGTTATATGAGTGTGCAAATAATTTGGCGTACCTATTTCCATTAGATATTACTAAAATAAAAGCTCTTTATTACATTCTAATCTATAAAGGTTTCAAGGGAATTATGCGTTCGTTTGTGTCCTAATGGTCATTCTTGGCTATTTGATGGATTGTTAATGACTGGGAAGTAATGAAGAAGAGTGTAACTAATAAATTATATTGTGGCTAAAAAAGAATTAACTACAGAAAGCTCAACGGTTGTAATAGAAGGATTGCCTAAGAGAAAAAGAGGTCGTCCAAGTAAAGCTGAAATGGAAGCAAGACGTAAAGCTATTGAAGAAGCGGAAGCTCGTTTGGCTGCTTTGCAACAGGAAAAGAAAGAGGCTGATCAGGCTCAAAAGGACTATCAAGCCGAGGAGGCTAAGCAAGCTGAAGAAACAAAAGAAGCAGAGCAAAAAGAGGCTAAAGAGTCTGTGCTTCCTGCTGGAAAGATGAGCTTTAGAAATAAGAATGCTAAATCGGTTGTCTTAGATAGTGTCGTCTCGGAGGTTATCTTACCTCAAGAAGAGGCAAAGCCATCAGCTCCTGCTGTAGAGAAAGTAAAATTAGCTCAGAAAGCTAATGGTACTAAAGAGGAAGAATTATATTCTTTTGAAGGCTTGTTGGAGGCTGAAGGCGTCCTTGAGGTTATGAGCGATGGATATGGTTTCCTTCGTTCAGCAGATTATAACTATTTGCCGTCGCCTGATGATGTCTATCTATCTCCTCAGCAAATCAAGAAGTGGAGTCTCCGTGCTGGAGATTTAGTGCGAGGCACGATTAAGCCACCCAAAGATTCTGAAAAGTATTTCCCATTTGACAAAATTAAAGATATTAACGGCTGTAGCTTAGAGGTAATGCGTGATCGTATTCCTTTTGAGCATCTGACACCGCTACACCCTGATGAGCGTTTTAACCTTGATGCAAGTCGCAATCCTAAGGTATATGACAAAATAGCGATGAGGGTAATGGATCTCTTTACGCCTATTGGTAAGGGACAGAGAGGTCTGATTGTTGCTCAACCTAAGACGGGTAAGACAATGCTTCTCAAGGATATTGCCAATACGATAGCAGCCAATCATAAGGAAGTATATATGATTATCTTGCTTATTGACGAACGTCCTGAGGAGGTTACCGATATGGCAAGGAGTGTTAATGCTGAAGTGGTGGCTTCCACTTTTGACGAGCCTGCAGAGAGACACGTTCGTGTGGCGGATATTGTTTTGAACAAAGCTAAGCGATTGGTAGAAGGTGGACAAGATGTTGTAATCCTTTTGGATTCAATCACACGTTTGGCTCGTGCTTACAATACAGTTCAACCTGCTTCTGGTAAAGTTCTCTCTGGTGGTGTTGATGCTAATGCTCTGCAAAAACCTAAACGTTTCTTTGGAGCAGCTCGTAATATCGAGGGCGGGGGTAGTTTGACTATTTTGGCTACTGCACTACAGGAAACAGGCTCTAAGATGGATGATGTTATCTTTGAAGAGTTTAAGGGAACAGGTAATATGGAGCTTCAGCTTGATAGAAGACTCGCTAATAAGCGTATGTATCCTGCTATTGACCTTGTGGCAAGTAGTACTCGTCGTGATGACTTGCTGTTGAAAGACGATAGCGTAGAGAGACGTATGTGGCACGTTCGTCGCTTCCTATCTGAGATGAACCCTGTTGAAGCAATGGAGAACCTCAAAGCTTACTTAGCTAATACAAGTACTATTGAAGAGTTCTTTGCTAAGGTAAATAGCTAAGTCCTTTTGATTTAAGAAAGATGTGTAATATCAGGTGTGTTAATTATTTACACACCTGATATTATTATATTTGGATAGGTCATTTTTTTTCCTTTTCTTTGTGGATTCTAAACAGAAGCTTATTTAGTTACTTCTATTATAATGCCTTAAAGAAATGTTATTATGAGTAAAAAACATACCTACGTTTGCCCTGAAGTAGAACTCCTTCAAGTAAAAGGTCTCAGTTTTCTTTTTTATTTCTCTGGAGATGGAGATATTCAACAGTGGGAAGATAAAGACGATTTTGGGGATACTGAAGATTATTACATTTAGAAGTTTAAAAATAAAAGTGATGAAGAAGTTTTTTACTATAAATTTAATCATTTTAGTTACTTTACTTTCGTCTTGTGATAAATCTGGATTGAGAGAGAAGGAGGATTTAGATATTATTCATAATAGTACGGCTAAGAGGATTGACAGGATTGATTTTGAGATTAGTATGCAGTCTTTTGATTTTGATGATCATTCAGAGCTAAGAGGTAATAAGATTCGACTTAAAAATAAAGATTTTGATAAAGCTCCTTATATTAGTGTTAGTAGAGAAGATATTGATGCTAATGGTCTAAAGGCTTGGGTCGTAGGTCACGGGACAAGAGATCATTTAGGTTGTACTCGTGATTTGAGTGATGAACCTCTTAGTTCTACGCCACAAACAGGGTATAGAATTACAACAAAGGCAGATGGCACGCAAAATATATTCATAGGTTTTTTTGACAGGAATCAGAGACGAGATGCTTTCTTTGAAGGACAATACGTTACGATGTACTTTAATGGGGATAAGAATGTATATCGTCAGCAGTTTGATAGACCCAATGAAAATATCTGTTTGGTTAAGAATGGACAGATTACAAAGCGAGAAATTCCTCTTATTACAGACTTTATTCGACTTGATTTAAGTCAAAAAGATGGTAATGGTGGTGGTAGCCCTAATACAGGACATATTAAGGCTAACTTTAAGCCAAAGGGAGTGTTGATTGGTATGAGTCTTGAAAATCAAACAGATTTTGAGATAGAGGTTCAGGGCATTAAGATGCTTCAACCCTATGCTTTGGGATACAGAGGTTTCCTTGAAAATGCTGATATTGAGGGGGATAGTTTGATGAATGGTGCTGGTACAACCTTTACGGACTATTCTTATCCAGTACCATTTATACCAGAGCATATAAATGATGTTTATGAATATCCGCTCTATTCAGCTCCAGAGAGTAGTGATTTTTTACATCTTGCTACTGGGGAAATAACCGATGGGCGTTTCTATGTATGGGGGTATCCTCTTAAGAATAAGGAGACGAAGCCTGTTGTTGTGCAGATTAAGTACAAGAAAGTTGGAGACCCTGAGAACAAAATTTATTATTCTGTCCCTCAAAAGATTGACCCTCATAGTCACGGAAAGGTTTGGGCAAGTGGAAAGGCTTATAGATGTAACCTTCGAGTACGTCATCAGTTTGAATATAATAAGATATTTAGCAATGAATTGATGACTGAGCTAAAAACAGGTATCTCTGAATCCGAAATTAATAAGATTCCTGAGAAGCCGATTAGAGATATGGCTCTAAAAATGTTGAATGGTACATATGAAAAGGAATTTCGTGTTTCAGACTACAAGCTCTATCCTAATCCAAATATCCAAGCCCGAGAGAATAAGACTTGGTCTTATTCTTTGAGGGATAATCCAACAGGTATTGAAGTTAAGGAAGGAGAGACTCTAATTGTCCTTGTGGGCGATAAACATAACGTTGCTAACACAAAACTCTTGGTTCAAAATATGGATACACCAAGGGAGAATGGGTTTAGTCATACCAAGGAGTATCCACTGGAAAAAGGTCTTAATAGGATTCTAATTAAGGAGAAAGGATTGGTTTATATTCAATACTTAAGCAATAATAAGATTCTACATACAGAGCCAAAGCTTGATGTTCATTTTATAACAGGTAAGGTAAATGGTTATTTTGATTCTCAAGATCCTAATATGCAGGGCAAAGGAGCTGAGATATTAGCTAAAGCTGAGGGCAAATTCTTTGATCTCGTAGGTAAGTATGCACACTTAACTTTCCCTACAAAAGATTACCCTCGTACTAATGAAGGCTTGCTTAAGCTTATCAATACATATGATAAGTTGGTTGAGAATGAGATGCTTTTCCTTGGTCTGTTTAAGTACAATAGAGTTCAGCAAAACCGTATGTATTTTCATCCAATGTATGACTATAGTGCTGCTTATGCTACGGCACATCACGTCTCTTTTGGCATTGGGAATAGTCCCTTTATGATGAACCCAGATGCGATTACTCAGACTGATAATTGGCACTTATGGATGACAGCTCACGAAGTTGGACATATGAACCAAACAGAAGGTTTTAGGTGGTATGGGTTAGGTGAAGTTAGTAATAATCTAAAATCAATGTATATCACACATACGATCTTCAAGCAACCTTCACGTATTGAGCGTGAGAGTATTTATGCTTGTCCCAACAACAATCGTTATGCAAATGCTTTCAATATGATATTGGTGCCGAAAAAGTCTCAACCAGAATCTGAGAATGGAGAGCGTTTAATTCCTCTTTGGCAATTACAGTTGTATTTTGGCGATGTTTTGGGGCGTACTCCTAATTTGGAGAGTGATAATAATGAAGATAAGGGAGGCTTCTATCCTGAAGTTTATGAATACCTACGGACACATCAGACTCTCCAAGGGACTGGAATGCAACAGACAGAATTTCCATTCATCGTTTCTAAGGTTGCAAAATATGATATGACAGACTTCTTTGAGAAGTGGGGCTATCTCAAAGCTTTTGATGGACCTTCTTATAATAATGATTATGGCGGTTCAAGTCCTGTTACAATAACCCAGCAACGTGTTAATGAGGTAAAAGAGAAAATTAAAGCATTAGCTTATCCTAAATTTCCAGATATTCCTCTTGAGTATATTACTGATAGAACTGTACCCTGTTTCAAAAATAATTTGCACGTTGTCTCGGGTAGTCCAGCTCATTGGGATAAAACTAACCCAGATGTTAATGTAAAAAGATATATTACGATTGATGGCTGGCAGAACGTTGTTGCTTATGAGATTTGGAGTAAGCCTTATGGGGAAGAGGGAGCAAAACTACTCTATGCAGGAGATGGTTTTGATACTGCTAATCCAAATGGAACAAGAGCCAGACTTAATCTTTATCATACAGACCATATTTTCCCTGGTCCTCAGAATATAAATCGTTACTATTTTGATATTGATCAAGATGTTTATCTCTATGCTGTAGATGTTGATAATACTCGCAAGCTTGTTCCTTTTGAATAGTTATGCGTAATTAAAGGTTAAGAGGTTGTGCTAAAAAGGTTTTAGTACAGCCTCTTTTCTTCTTGCTTATCAATATGAGATCTACAAATAGGGATAGTTAGTGAAAAAAAACTATATTTGCATACAGGCTTGCAAATAGTTAGATGGAAATGCTGAATAATAGAGTTTATAGATATTTAATACAGTTCCTTCTTGGCAAATATACTTGCTTAGAAAGGGTTATTACCAAAAGGAGAGGAATAGAGGATCTCATTGTTTATACCGATAAACCAGAGGAGGTTAAGCGTCCGGCGATTGTGATTTATCGTTCGGAGTTTTTGTCCTTTGATGTTTATGGCACAGAGAGGTCAATCCCTAAGCTTCCTCTCAATGAGTGGCGAGGAATCCCAATTTTATTTGGAGAGGGAAGAGAGGAGTGGATCAATGATGGCAAAACTTTAGTCATCTATGCCGATATTATTGCCTCTGCTTTCTATATGCTTAGTCGCTACGAAGAGATGTATTATAGAGATAAAAGGGATAAGTATGGGCGTTTCCCTGCTAAATACTCTTTGCCAGTACGTGCTGGATTTATTGACCGTCCTATTGTTGATGAATACTCAGAGGCTCTTCGCCAAATTATTAGAGAGAATGGTTTTGATAGACGCTTTAATATCCGTCTTGACAAGGCAAAGACAACATTCTCAAGGGTTAATCTATCTCACGATATAGATCAACCTTATCAGTATAATGGATTTAGGAGCTTTTTACGAGCAACACTGAAAGAAAATATCTCTCCACTTACAGCATTTAAGCTGTCTTTCCTAAATCAAAGCCACGATGCTTTTAATACATTTGGAGATATTCTAATTAAAAATAAGGCTTTAATTAAAGCTTTACCCGAAAAAGTAGGACGGACGATTTTCTTTGTCAAAACAAAAGCTCCACATCAGTTAGATAAGCCTAACTATAGTTTGCGATCGCCATACATCAAGAAAATTCTTAACTTGGGGCAGGGCTATAATGTTGTGATGGGCTTGCATACAAGCTTTTATGCGGGGCTTAACCCTGATTTTATCATTAATCAGAAGAAGGTCTTGGATCAGTATTTCAAGCAGAATACAACGATTTCCCGACATCATTATTTGAGTCAAAGAGAACCAGAGGATTTGATTGCCCTCTACGAAGCTGGTATCAAGCACGATTATACGATGGGTTATGTTGAGGTTGCTGGCTTTCGTTTGGGAACGTGTCGTCCTGTTCGCTTCATCAATCCTAATACTCGTTATTTGTGGGAGATTACGATGCACCCACTGACAATAATGGATGTGTCGCTCTCTCGCAAAGACTTTATGAATTTAGATTATTCCGAAGCAGAAGCTTATGCTCATCGCTTGATTAGAGAGGTTGCACGTCACGGAGGTGAACTGAACCTTTTGTGGCATAATGAGCAATTTGCCCAGTGTGTGAGTCCGTGGCAGGGGAAGTTGTACGATTCAATCTTAAATCTTATCAAAGAACTATGTCCTAATGAAGAGCTTAAAGAGGGCTAAGGTTTGCAGATAAGAAAGAGTTATTAGATGAAAACGCTATATATAATTTGTGATCTTTATCCGCCAACTTTCGCTCCAAGGGTAGCTTATCTGACTAAGTATATTCAAGAGTTTGGTTGGACGCCTTATATTTTCTCTGAGAAAGTTGATAGACATCAAGTCTTTAGTGATTTTGCTACGACTTGTTGGAGCAAGCAGTTTGCTTTAGTGCCACAAAGTCCGCTGAAGAAAAAGCTGGCTCAAATGGGAGAGCTTTTCTTTCAAAGAAAAGAAAGCTTGATGTATCGTGCAATAAAGGAGACATTAAAAGAGGAAGATCTGCCTTCGCCTGATGCAGTCCTTTGTCTGACCTTCAATAAATTTCCTCTACAAACGGCACTCAAGCTTGCCAAAGAGTGGAATGTCCCAATGCTTGCTGACTGCCGAGATATTATTGAGCAGTATAGTCGTGGAGACTTTTTACCTAAACGAATTAAGTTTTTTGGTCGGAACCTTGCTTTTGTTGAGCATCTGATTGAGCGTCTGTCGTTGGATCATCGTAATCGTTGTTTGAAAGAGGCCAATGCGGTAACGACAGTTTCTTCTTGGCACAAAAGCGTTCTGGAGCAGATTAATCCAAGGACAAGTGTTATTTATAACGGCTATGATGAAGAGTTGTTTTACCCCAAGAGACAGAAAGCAGAGCAGTTTCAGATTGTTTATACGGGGCGTTTGCTTAGCCTTGCTATGCGTAACCCCGAATTGCTCTTTAGGGCTTTGCAGAGAGATGAGCTTAAGTCCTTGGATATAGTGCTTAACTTCTATACAGATACTTATTCAGCTCAATTACTTAAAGAGAAAGAGTGGGCAAAGAATGAGTCTCGGCTTCAAATAAAGCCAATGGTTCCTTCGAGTGAAGTTCCCGATATTCTAAATCAAGCAAGCCTTATCTTGCTATTGGCTAATGATGAAAGTAAGGCTGATAGTCCCAAAGGAATGCTGACAACTAAGCTCTTTGAAGCTCTTGCCGTGCGTAAGCCTTGTTTGCTCCTTCCTACAACGACAGGAGAAGCTGTCTCGATATTAAAGCAAACGAAATCAGGGATTGCCTCAAACGAAGTTGATGAGCTTGTAGAGTTTATCTATAAGGCTTATCAGGAGTGGCAGGCTAATGGCTTTACAGATCTTGATGATGAGCCTGAAGCTCTCAAACCATATAGTCGCCGTAGGCAGGCGGAAGAATTTGCAAATACATTAGATACGATACTATGAGTGAGACAATAGATAAATTTCGCTTTCCTAAGCCATCACGATTTCCCTTTCAAATCATTGCAGGTCCTTGTAGTGCTGAGAGTGAGGAGCAGGTTGTCCAAACAGCTTTAGCTCTCAAGGCGGAAGGTATTCAGACTTTTCGTGCAAGCCTTTGGAAGCCTCGGACAAGACCTGGTGGCTTTGAAGGAGTTGGGGATATTGGCATTCCTTGGTTGCAAAGAGTGGCTCAAGAGACAGATATGCAGGTTTGTACAGAGGTGGCAAACGCTAAACATATTGAACTAATGCTCAAGGCTGGTTTCAATACCTTTTGGATCGGAGCAAGGACAAGCTCAAGCCCTTTTGCTATTAGTGAGATTGCCGAAGCTTTGAGAGGGGAAGAGGTTAATATCTTAGTTAAGAATCCGATTAATCCAGATCTTGAGCTTTGGGAGGGGGCTTTGCTTCGTTTGGTGCAAGCAGGTGTAAAAAATATCGGAGCTATCCATAGAGGATTTAGCACTTATGGTAAGGGGCGTTATCGCAATGAGCCATTGTGGCAGATTCCTATTGAGCTAAAGCGACGCTATCCCAATCTTACTATTATCGGTGATCCAAGCCATATAGCAGGACGTAGGGACTTAATTGAGTCTCTTTCTCGCTCAGCTCTTTCATTAGACTTCGATGGTTTGATTATAGAGAGCCATCTCAATCCTGATTGTGCTTGGAGTGATTCGGCTCAACAGCTTACGCCAAGAGATTTGGGTCAGCTTTTGCGTTCTTTGGAGAAACCTTTGGCTGGGGAGCAAGTAAGCGAAGAATTAAGGCATTGGAGGCAGGAGATAGATCATATTGATAACGAGATTCTTGAGAAGCTTGCCCAAAGAATGGAGCTGTCTAAGCAGATTGGTCAGTACAAGTCTGAGCATAAGATTTGTATCTTACAGCCAGAACGCTACCGTCATCTAATGCAGAGCCTACTTAATCAAGCCTTGCATTTAGGCTTGGACAAGCATATTGTCGAAGATATATTTAGTTTGATTCACGAGCATTCTGTCCAACTTCAGCAGGAAGATTGTCGCAAAACAAATTGTTAGTATGTGTAAGATTTCTATTCCTTTGTTAAGCAACTATGCTTTTATCACGCTTGGCTGTAACATTGATAAGGGTATTCATATCCCTTATGTGCTAAATCTATTAGCGGATAAGGTGGTTATTTGTGGGCAAACGCCTTTGATGACGACTGAGCCTATTGATTTCCCTTATCCTTCAGATGACTTTGCTAATATAGCTTTTGTGGTGAAGACTTCTTTGTCCCAGCAAGAGTTTTGCGACTTTCTGCACCAATTAGAGCAGGATTGTGGAAGAAACGAAGAAAATAGCCGTTTGTATCCAGAGTTTGTCCCTATGGATTTGGATTTAATCCTATGGAATGAAAGCCTTGTTAAGCCCAGAGATTTATCTCGTGGCTATGTGCAAGACGGTTTAGCTTATTTTGGCATAAAAATAGATAAATTAGATGATTTCTATAAATGCTTATAAATTAAATGCTTATAAATTTTTAGAAAAAATATTCCCAATAAAATGAGAAATTTTTTGAGGAAATGCTTGCATAGTAAAAAATAAAGTTATACCTTTGCAGTGCAAATGAGAAACAAAGTTCGGGATGTAGCGCAGTCCGGTTAGCGCACCTGCTTTGGGAGCAGGGGGTCCCAGGTTCGAATCCTGGTATCCCGACGAAGAAAAAGAGAGAATAGCTTAGCTATTCTCTCTTTTTCTTTTTATTATTTTTCCATCATTTTAGATATGAAGTAAGGGGGGGATGCCTTATCTATTTGTAAGCCTCTATTCTGTTTCTTGAGTTATTGCTTTTATTAAGTTGAGGTTTGACTTGAAGGCTGTGCTTATGTTGTGGAGTGTCTCGGCTATTATTTGGCGTTTTTTGAGCTTATGGCTTGCTCTTTTAGAGAAACGATGATAGAGAGTGTGTAGAGGGGATTCTTATGTTCAAGAGGCTGTGGCATTATTGCCACAGCCTCTTGAATGTTTTTACAAGGAATATATCCTTATCTCGCTTTAATTGTAAGCTTAGATTAGATCAAGTGTGCGTTGAGCTAATTTGATCTCATCAGGTTCTCCTGTATGCTTACCTGCTACATCGCTAAGCTTTACACAAGGGTGCCAACGATCCTTTTCGGTCATTTTACACTTCCATAGCTTCATCACAATATTCATTGGTTTGATATGGTCGCCTACATCATTAGAGAAGTTTGTCCCGATACCAAAGCTTGCACCGATACGTCCCTTGCAGTGATTGGCAATATCAATGGCTTTTTCGGTATTTAAGCTATCAGAGAAGATGATATATTTAATCTTAGGATCTACACGAAGCTCTTGATAGCGAGCAATGACTTTGTCTGCAAAGTGGAATGGGTCGCCACTATCGTGCCTTAGACTTGTGAAGAGCATTGCGTGCTTTTTGCTGAAGTTTCGCATAAATACGTCCGTTGTATAGGTGTCTGTCAGCACTGTTCCCAAGTCGCCGTCATAGACATTGATCCAATCCTCCATAGCCATATAGTTAGCCATCTTGTAGCCAAATAAAGCTCCGTGAAATTGAATCCATTCGTGAGGGTGTGTGCCAGAGACACGCAGACCTTGTTTGAAAGCAATATAGACATTACTTGTGCCAAAGAAGTTTTCGCCAGAATGTTCTTTGAGCAATTCGGTCATTCTGTTTTCTACATCAAAGCTGAAGCGTCGTCGCATTCCAAACATTGAGAAGCTAATCCCTTCTTGGTTGAGGCGTTTAGCCTTAGAGATGATAGCTTGCTCGGCAAAGGTCATATCAGGCTTTGCGTCCAGCATTTGGTAGTAAAGTTCGCTGACAAGGGCTAAGATTGGCGTTTCCCAAAGGGTTACACGATAGAGCAAGCCCTCTGCTTGGATAGATAGTCGCCCTTCTTCGTTGAGGCTAACCTCTATCTCCTCTGGGTCGTAGCGAAATCCTCTGAGGAAGTCAATATATGTAGGAGGTAAGTAGGGCAATTCTTGATTCAAGAAAAGACGTTCTTCTTGCGAGAGAGAAAGCTCAGACATTGCCTGAATTTCTTCTTTCATTCGCTCTACAAAACCCTCTGGATAAACGGTGTTAGCTCTATCAATAAAGCGAAACTGTCCCATCGCACGAGGGTAAAGCTTGCTGTAAGCATAGCTTGTGGTGAATTTATATAAGTCTGTATCTAAGATACTTCTGATGATAGACATATCGTTCTTGTTTTTTGATTATATTTTGTTTGACCAAAAGATATTTGGCGTGATACCCAATGGTTTGCATTGCTCTGCAAATCTGTTGATAGACTTGTGAGAGCTTGTGGCTGTCTGTAGTTGGATAAATACTTCAGCTTTTGAGATTTGTTGAGCCTCTACAAGAGCCGAACTTTCAAAGATTGAGGGTAGCTCTACAAATAGGTAGTTGTTTGCTTGCTTTTCTTGGACTAAAACCTTGAACTCCTGTATCGTGCTTAATCTCTTGTATTCTGTAGTCTTGCCCGAAGCTTGTAGGCTTTTGCTTAGAGGTTGGACTAAAGTCTCTTGAAGCTTGCTCTCTGTTTGTTGGTCTGATGACAAGAGTATCAGCAGAGTCTCTTGCTCCTTGCCTTTGTGCTTTTGCTCCAATAGAATACGTAATATATCCCATTCAAGTTGATCGTTTGCCTTAGGGAGTGTGAAGATTGCATTACGCTTAATCCATTCTTCTGGTAGTGTCCAAGGACTCAATACCCACCCTCTTAGGAAGCACTCAAGCATCAGAAGTAGGATAGGGAATAGCATAGCGATGAGTAAGGCAATGTATTTGATGTAACCTCTTGGATTAACCATCTGATTGGAGTCTTTGATGCAGTTGTCGTCAACGACATCAAGCATCTCGTTCTGAGAGAGTACGAGGGCGTTGGCACGAGCTTCCTCTTCAAGCTCCTCAATATCAGCAATGGCTTTTTGGATAGTCTTTGGATTAACTTTGATATCTTGAGCCAAGCTATCCAAGTAAGGAGACTTCCTTGATTGTAGTTGCTCTTTAGCTTCTGCCAATCTCTTGAGGTAGGTTCTTAGTTCGTTGACGTAATAGTCGTGTGCATACTCTTTGTAAGCCTCTCCAATAGCTCCAAATAAGTCTTGTGCAAACTCTGGGCTACAGTCTGAAAGGAGGAAAAGCTCAATCAGATTGCTACCCTCTGTATTGACACGCATCATTTTGCTGTCGTATTTGTCTTGAGCAGCGATTTCACTCACTTTGATGAGCTTTAAGCTTTTGATTTTGCTCTCAGGCTTGAGGTTTTTGGCAATGATCGTTCCGACAGGGCTGTCCGTTGCTTGTCCGTATGGAACGTATATCGTTGTATCTACTTTTATTGCTTCGTCTTGATAAGTTCCTCTAAGCTTAGAGATATGAATACCTGTGCTGTCCAAGTCTATATCCATTGTCCACGAGTCGTAGTGCTTGATCTCTGGAGAGGTAAAGCGAACCTCAATAGGACGAATAGGGTAGATGTCAAAACCATTTTCCTTATAATTAACGGTATAGTTAATTTTAGCTCCTGCTTGACGTATGATCTCTGTTGATTCAAAGTACTTTTTCGCAAAGTTTTTGCTGTAAGGATTGAGCATCTCCCAGTGTAAACGCTTCTTTGAATTGAGTAACTTGCTATCAGCATCGCCGTATTTGACCCTAAAAGTCGTGATGTAGTTCCTCAAAGGTAGGGCTACATTGTTTTTTCTTACAGTGTAGTAGCTGATTGCTAATAGGATAGATAGTAGGATGTAGAACCAGCGACGTTTCAGCAAGATATGAAGCATAGCACGGCTTGTGTCCATAAAAATCTTATTAGAATAATTCATATTCGTCCTTTTATTATTGTAAATTTGTTATTATTCAACAAAGATAATGAGTTGATGTGAAAAAGCCGTATTTCTAAGGGATATATTTGATTGATCATATATGATGTTATCTTTTTGCATAAAAAATGGCTGATAATTTGGATTTTTAAGAATAATGTTGTTTCTTTGCATACGAAAATAAAACAAGGTTCCTTGGCCGAGTGGCTAGGCAGTGGTCTGCAAAACCATCTACGGCGGTTCGAATCCGCCAGGAACCTCTACGAAGTTAAGGGTATCTCGAAATGAAAGTTTCGAGATACTTTTTTTTATACCAATCTAAAACTTTCCTTTGGTTCATAGAATGCTTCCGTATTTTGTTTGCAGTCTCAAGATTATGTTTGTTGAGCCAGTCCCTAAATCTGCTCAAAAGAGCGGATTTTTAATCTTTCACTTTTAACTCTTAATTCACCAAAATATCACAAATCAGAACTGTCGCAGACAGGTTTGTCCAACACATTCGCTATCAGGGAGATATGAATCTTTATTTTAAGGTCAAAAAATGACTGGGAAAACTCAGATGAGTTTTCCCGAACATTTCCAAAAGTTTTCCCAAAAACTTTTCTAACTCTTCCCAGTCACTTTCCCAAACTATTCCAAATACCACAAATCGGAACGCCCAATACTCGGTCATTGAGCCTGTCGAAATGAATCGCATTGGCTAATTTTTTGCGTTTCGACAAGCTCAACGACCGATGCAATGGTCGCATTTTGATGTCCAAGGTTACTATACAAGGATAAAAGAGACTGTATTCGGTCGTTGAGTTGGTCTCTGAGCTTGTGGAGGTGCTGTTGATATAGTTTCACAAAGGTTTTTGTTTCTATTTTCCAATGGAGTTCTCCTTTCAGTTGAACAAAGTTTGGAAAATAGAAACCTTATAGAGAAAAGTATTTTTAAGAAAACTCTTTAGATATTCAAAAGCGGGCTTATATACCAAAAAGCTAATTAATCTTCCCCTTCAAAGACTTGAAGGGGTGGCAGAGAGAGAGCGGAGCGATTGAACTGACGGGGTAGTATGATTCCTTTATGAGGAGTTATGCAAGGACAAAAGAGGTTCTACCCTGTAGGTCGCACCGACTTGAGAATTAAGATTTGAATTATGCATAGCTCTCTTCTCCTTGGTGTATAGCCTTAAAAATGCTGTTTTAGACTTCTTAAAAAGTTTTTTATTATCTTTGTAAACGTTTGATATAAAAATATGTAAAATATATGTTTAAGAAAATTACAATGATTGGGGCTTTCGCTCTTATTTCGGGTGCAAGCCTTTTGGCTCAAGACAAAGCTGAGAAAAATAACTGGACTTATAAAGCCGTAGCGGGAGCTAATTTAGCTCAAACGTCACTAACAAACTGGGCTTCAGGGGGTGAGAACTCTGTTGCGTGGAATGTGTACTTCAACGGTTCGGCTAACTATAAGAAAGATGTTTGGAGCTGGGACAACAGCCTTGTAGCTGACTTCGGACAAACTTATACAGAGACAAACAAGTGGCAAAAGAGTTTGGATAAATTGAACCTAACAACAAAAGTTGGTCGTGCAATTTCTAAGAAGATGAACTTCTCTCTTTTGGGGGATTTCTTGACTCAGTTTGCTAATGGTTATCAAAACGCAAAAGCAGAGCAAGCAGGTGCTAAGCCTATTTCTACTTTTATGGCTCCTGCATATTTGACGCTTTCTGCCGGTATTGACTACAAGCCTAATGATAATCTATCTCTTCTATTCTCTCCAGTGTCTGGTAAGATTACTTTCGTGCTTGACGAAGATCTATCTAATGCAGGAATGTTTGGTGTAGCTAAGGGAGATAAGATGTTTGCAGAGCTTGGTACTTCTTTTGTGGCTAACTATCAAAAGGAAATCCTTAAGAACATTACGCTTAAGACAAAGCTAACATTGTTTACAGCCTATACACACGACTTTGGTAACATTGATGTGAATTGGGACGTTATGATTGCAGCTAAGTTGAATAAGTTTATGTCTGCAACGCTAACAACAAACCTTGTTTATGACGATGATATCGAAACGATGAAAGATGGTGTTCTTGCTCCACGTGTGCAGTTCCGTCAAGTCTTAGGTATTGGTCTTTCATATACATTCTAATGGCTAAGTCTTAGTCTTTAGTCAAAGATTTATAAAAATAAGTCAGAGGCAAAATATGAATTTTGCCTCTGACTTATTTATTTTATCTCAAAACTATTGCTGTAAAACACTTATATTCTGTATCTTTGCTATAGCGTTGGATTATTGAAAAAATGGAAATTTACTTCTAAAGGGAGAAAATCTAATAAAAGGTATGTTCACAATAAACAGGGAAAGTTTATAAAAGAAATCCTACAGAACACCCCGATGAGAATTATAATGTTTGGAATAGTGAGAGAAGTTATAATAAAAACCCTCAATGAAGGGATTATTTAGTTTATTCAAAAAGTGGTAAGTCTAGAGGTCGGTAATTTATGAAAAAGGTAACATATAATGAAACTTCTGCTATAATACAGAAGTTTCCAGGTTTTGAACAGGTATTAGAACAAGAAGTAAAAACAAGTAGTTTAGGCTATAGCTCTTTTTCTGTTTCTTTTTTTTGTAAAGGGTTGACATTAAGAGAGTTTGAGTTTGAACTAGAAAAAGCGGATAGAAATTCGTTAGTAATAAATCAGAATCGAAAAGGTGTTTTAAAGAGCCTTTATCCAGATGTTTTGTATTATTCTTATAATGAAGAGCTATATAAATTTTCAGATTTCATAGATTACTTAAATTTTTTAGATAATACTTTGAGAAATAATTATATAGAATACTTAATATGTCCAATGAAGGCGATTATTGTCATAATATCAGTAGAGTATACTGATATATATCACTTTTGGTCATTGGATAATGTCAATATCAACAAGATTAGAAATAAAACACTAGAGTATAATCTTAATTTCTTTAAAATCAAATAAATTTGCTTTAATGATTTTTTGGAAGTATATATATTCTGTTATTCCTAAATCAAATGTTTCAGCTTAGGATCATTCTTAATGCGTTCCGTCTTTGATTGCACGAGTAAAAGAAGTGATTTTGATAGCTTTTAAGTGAAAAAAACATAGTATAAATATGAAAAATATAGAGTATTTGGTCAGAGAAAAATCTATCTTTCAGGTTACATAACGTCAAACTCATATCTGCCATTTTCTGAAAGAAGTCTGCAATATATAAAGGGAGGATTTCTCCCCGACCCCAAGTTTAAATATATTAAATTCTAAGATATGAAGTTCTTAAAAATAGGATTCGTGTTATTAGTTTCTCTAATTTTCTCAAATTGTTCTTTATTAAAGCATAAGAAGTTGGATTATGATGAGAAGGCTATTTATCAACAGGCATTTGATACTTTAAAGACTTTTTTATATAAAAACACGTTAGTTGTATCTTCATTCTCTGCTGATCAAGATCGTTCTTGGTTTTGTAGTTCTGCTCCTAAAAAATATAAGAATCGTTTCATGGTGGGGTATTCATTAGATGAACCATATCTAGAAGTATTGAGACTGCTAAATCAAACTAATAAAACGTTAAGTTCCAAGATTAATCTTTGTTTTTTTTCTCCAATAGATAAAAATCGAACGATTATTGTTGAAGTATTTCATAACGTCCCAAGAGTTTATATAGAGAAGAAACGTTCTGAAATGCCTTATCCATCCGGTAGTCATATTACCATGTATTGTTTTCTTTTTGATAAACAAAACAATATGGAATGTATTCTAAAAACTAATATTGTTCAATAAAAGTAGACATCTGGATGTTTATTTATGGATTACTTTATCCTAATTAAGTGCTTCTCAGATCAGGGTCGTTTTTAATCCTGTCTGTTTCCGTCTTAACGAGTAAAAGAATAGATTTTTTAATAGCTTTTAAGTGGAAAAAAACATAGTGTAAATATGAAAAATATAGAGTATTATAAATATCTTAGAGAAAAAGTAATCCCTCTTCCCAAATTTTGGGGAGGTAGCTTTGCATTAAAGCAAAATTTATGGTATTATGAAAGTAAAGAGTAGATGGATAGATAGCGAAGAAGGACGTTCAGCTTTTGTGAAGATTGTTAAGCGTTTGAGAAAGGGGCGTAGGTTAAGAGAGAGGCATACGCCTTTTGGTCTAACGAAAGATGGTTATGCTGATTTTAGAGGATTAGACTTGAGTAATCAGAAATTTTCTGGTATCAGGATCACAAATGCTGATTTTTCATATTCAAACTTTGATAGATCTTGGCTGAAGAGGTCTAAGTTTACTGATGTCTTGTTTGAAAAAACGAGCTTCGTAGAAACCCGAGATGTTGGGAATGTATTTGAAAATGTTTCCTTTATTAAATGTAAATTTAATTATGCAGGATTAGGTTATGATGGTGCACGTTATAAAAGCTGTATTTTCGAAGGAAGCAGTTTTGCAAGAACATTGTTTAGTAATGCTGTATTTCTGGCTTGTGTCTTTCGTAATTCAAAGTTAAATGGATCTGATTTTTATGGCTCTTCCTTTGATGATTGTAAGTTTATTGGTAAACTTGAAGATGTTTGGTTTAGAGGAAGATATTCAGATTCATATTTATTTAAGGGACCGTTTGGCTATGCACGAAAAAATAGAATGAAAAATGTTTCTTTTGAAGGTGCTATCTTAGAAGATGTTAGTTTTACTAATAATTGTGATTTATCAAGTATCATATTGCCTAAGACTGGAAATTATCAACTTTTTGATAAAGGCAAGAATAGACTTGAGTATTTAATTCACAGAATAAATGATTGGGAAGAACCTCAGAAAACAGAAGTTAATCATTTTATGTCTTTTTTATTGTTGCATTCTAAAAATCAAGATTATTTTTTACTTAACATTGATTTGGTTAAAAAAGACCTTGGAGACGAAACAGCTAATGGTATGATTAGCATACTCAATGAGTATGAATCTCACAAGCCCCAAGGTCTTATAGCTTTCCTAAAGTCTCTAATCGGTGTTCATTGAGATATCGTTTTTCTTTCCTAACTTTTGTCTTAAGCAAGGTAGAAGTTTATATCTTTTTTAGGGAGAGGCTTGGGGGGAGATAATAACTTTTACATATTCTCTTTTGAAAACTATGAATGAAACTCTTAATGCAACAAGATGAGGATAAGCGCTTATCTAAAACAAATGAGGTAGATTCCATTATCAAGTGCAACGGTTATTGTAAATTTAGCTGAAATCTTTCAAAGGGAGTATAGAAATGAAGTTTTTCCCGAGGTCTTTTATTTA
>PDWI01001677.1_pt1 | contig 34443 bp, 28 predicted proteins | sample 1430891 | NCBI WGS metagenome assembly PDWI01 (sample SAMN01162508, study PRJNA174530) | Oral metagenome, whole genome shotgun sequencing project. | biome: Marine environment; feature: Marine mammal; material: Swab sample of the gingival sulcus; isolation source: swab sample of gingival sulcus... | reverse complement strand
TTCTGTTAATAGCCGGACTATTGACATAAAATTTGGGGGAATTGGGGCCATTTTCATGAGATTGCAGCCGATTCATCAATTATCAAACACGCTCTTAGAGGGCGGGGGTTTTTGCTCATAAAATTTATCATAACTGATGCAGGAATCCTGGCTTGACCACTTCAAATCGACTTGAGCTGATTTTTATTCCTAAAACTTTTTCTAAAGTTGCTTTTGATTCATCAAAAGAATCCCTAACGCATAAATGATCCATAGTTTCTTGCAATAAATATGAATAACATCTATCAGGCAAGTCTGCTTGGGCATCCAGCGGCATTATTCCACAAAAGCCTTTTAGGCGATAACAGGTTCAAGGCACCTTAAATTTACCGAAAGTCGAAAAATAGTCTTTTCCATGCAACCGACTTTCCCTTTTTAAAATCAGACCATTTTCAAGTTTAAGTTCTGATCCGATATCACCGCTCCCTTTCTGAGCAAAAAATATTTCATACCTGACAAAGCTATTTTTAGGGCTAATTGAAATATGTTCTTTTCCATAATTATCAAACAAGATTTAAAAAAAATTCCTGAAGATGATGGCTATGACAGCGGCATCCCCATTACCCATGCACCCCGTCCCAAAAAGAAATCGGTTATGCGCTGCGAAATATCTGCAGAGAATCAGACTCAAATAGATTATACTGATGTATATTAATTTTATTTCAAACTGTTGGGTTGGCCCCTCCCCGATAAAAAGTTATGGGAAAATATTTTCACAATTTATAAAAATATTGAAACAAAATATTGTATTTTTTTCTCACAAAGCAGGGTCTCCAAAAAAAGAGGCTAATTCTCCACTCCTTATAAACGGTATGATATTTGCAATAAATTTCTACTCTATGATTTTAGCAGGTTAGAAGGGGGTGAAAAAAAACAGAGTTGGCTTTTTTTATGAATACCAACCCCGCGGTTGGCATGAGATGTCGAAAAAAAATTAATTTTATGAATTTGGATATGTTATCCACAAAAAAGGAGAATGATCATGGTTAAGAATTTTTGGGTTTTTGCTTTATTTGTACTATTATCTTTGTCCACTTCAATTGTAAATGCCGGTACAGCATATTGGACTGATTGGCAGAGTAGTGATACGTCAGGTGTTTCCGGGATTATCAACTTGGACTTAGAGTCCGTTGATGTAACGTTTAGTGGCGCTTACTCATTTGCCCAAACAAATGGAGGAACAAATTATTGGTCTCCTTCAGCGCCATATGAAAGCACAACAGTTGAGAACGCACCACCTGCTTCTGACATTATTGCATTAAGCCAAGGTGGTAGCGTGACGGTCGACTTCTCAAAGCCTGTTATGAATCCACTCATCGCCCTGGTCAGTTGGAATGGCAATACGGTCGAATTTGGAGAGCCTATCACATTCTTAAGCCAAGGATGGGGATACTTTAGGAGGGGTACACCAGAGATCAACACTGAGGGTACAGGTTTTTATGGCAACGGTGAAGTCCATGGTGTTATTCAGTTAACAGGAGTGCATTCGTCTTTTTCTTTCACCCATACTTCTGAACACTGGCACGGACTAACTGTTGGAGCCATCTCCAGTGTACCAGTGCCTGGATCTTTAATGCTTCTTGGATCTGGTTTGATAGGTGTGTTTGCTTTAAGAAGAAGATCAAGAAGTATTTAAGATTAAGCGGTCCATGGCCAAAATAAAATCTGCCACAGATGCACTGGATTTCAAATCGCCACAAGGCACGCCAAAGGACGCATATTGAGTATATGCTTCCTTTGGCGTAACGCCGAGGGCGGCTTAAAAGGCAATATAGATGGACGATTTTATCTTAGAGCCTGTTTGATAATTAGAGCAATTTATGATATGCATAATACGAATTTATAACACCGTGCCCCCGTAGCTCAGTGGATAGAGCATAGGATTCCTAATCCTTGAGCGCAAGTTCGATTCTTGCCGGGGGTACCATTCATTTTAACGGGCTTTGGCGGTGTGGGCATCTTTGCCGCAACTGGGATAGAATGCCGGATGTTTTAAAAAAACCTGAGTTGCTTGCACCGGCGGGCAACTTTGAAAAACTTGAAATTGCAGTCCATTATGGGGCCGACGCGGTGTATCTGGGGGGCAAGGATTTCAGTCTGAGGAATTTTTCAGGCAATTTTACAGACAGCGAACTTAAAGATGCGATTAAATTTGCTGGAAAGCACCAAGTCAAAGTATATCTTACCTGTAACATTTACTCCCGTAACCATGAGCAGGACAGTATCCAAGCCTTCCTGGAAAGGATAGGTAATATAGGACCCCATGCCATTATCATTTCTGACCCAGGCATTATTCTTAAAGCCAGACAGATTATTCCCCATATTGACATCCATTTAAGCACCCAGGCCAATACCACAAATTTTAATGCAGTTCTTTTCTGGGAACAGCAGGGCGTTAAACGGATAAACCTGGCAAGGGAATTATCTATTAAAGAGATAAAAACCATTGCATCGCACACAATCATTGAGACAGAGACCTTTGTCCACGGCGCCATGTGCATCTCTTACTCAGGCAGGTGCCTTTTGAGCAGCTTCTTAAGTGACCGGGACGGCAACCGAGGACTGTGCAGCCATCCCTGCCGCTGGAATTACGCTGTTATGGAAGAGCTTCGACCCCATGAATATTATCCTGTCCAGGAAGACTGCCGCGGCACGTACATATTTAATTCCAAGGATATGTGCCTGATAGACCACATTCCCGAATTAATTGATGCCGGAATTTCGTCCCTAAAAATTGAGGGCAGGATGAAAGGAATAAATTATCTGGGTTCTGTGGTAAAAACATATCGCAACGCCATTGACGCATATATCGCAGAACCGGATTCTTATTTCGTTCATCCGGAATGGCATTCAGCCCTTGACCAGATCTACCACAGGGCTTATTGCACCGGATTCTATTTCGGTCATCCGGATGACGAATCCACAAACGCCTTGAATTCCAGCAACATGCACAAAGGCCAAATTCATAGTTTCATAGGTAAAATTATTGAAAAGCGTGGAGAAAATTTATATTTGTTTGATGTTAGAAACAAGCTTATACCTGGCGACAAAATAGAGGTCCTCAGCCCCCAGGGCCCAGCACGGCAAGCCAAGGTGTTGTCATTGACGAATGAAAAAGGCGAACCCGTGGATAATGCGAAACCTAATACCCGCCTGCTGATCGGGATCCCCCTGGAGGTCTATCACAACGATATTATTCGCAAAATATAAAAACAATTCAATATATTATTTTGACTTTCATATACAATCCGGCAGCATCTTTAATTTGACTTTACATTATATTTTCTATAGATTAGTTCTCTATTAAAGGTTTAAATCATTTCTATGACGTTCTTTCAGGAGTTTTATTTATATGTTTGAAGACGACGAAACCCTACAGATGTATATTGAAGAATCTCTGGATCACTTGGCAGACATCGAAAGTGATTTACTGACGATTGAGGAAGGCGGCGAAAATATTGATCTTGATCTGGTCAACAATGTTTTCAGGGCTGCCCATTCTGTCAAAGGCGGTGCCGGATTCATGGGGCTGACAACCATTAAAGATCTTGCACACCATCTTGAGAATGTACTAGGGATGATCCGAAACAGAGAACTGATCCCTGATTCTCAAAAAATCAGCATATTACTCAAAGGGTTTGACGAGCTTGAAAGTCTGCTGAACAACATTCAAACCAGCAATGAAGTTGATATTTCTGTTCATATCCAGGCGTTGGAAAATATAACCAGTGCATCACCACCAAAGCCTGCCCAGCAAGCAAAACAACAAGATGTACAGGAAGTGGGCCCGACAGAAACATTTGCAGATATTGCACTCCAGGACGGTAGAAATTTCCAGCGGGTGGTGCTCAAGGAAATTGAAACCTGCAAAGCCGAAGGCAAAAATTTATTCATTGTTGAATATGATTTTATCAACGATATTCAACAGCAATTCAAAACCCCCATGGAGTTTTTAACCAATCTGTCTAAAACCGGCACTGTTATTGAAATCAGGATGGATACAGCTTGTGCCGGCAAACTCAGTGATGCGGGGATGCCAGGAAAGCTTCCTTTCCAGATACTATTTGCCTCTATTATCGAATATGATATGGCCGAGACATTATTTGGTGTGTCAAATCGGTGCATCCATATCATTACAGACGATATGATCAGCTTAGCAGCAAACAGCACCGGCGAAATCCCGCCCCCTCTGGCCCAACCTATTGAAACCGTAAAAGCATCTCACCAGCCTGAGGTGGCCGCCCATGCGGTACCCACTCCGGCACCCGCAGTTGAAAAACAGCAGAATACCCCGGCAATCAAGGACGCACCTGTGGCCAAACCCCAGGAAAAAGATTTGGCCATTGGCGGAAAACCCCAGAGCTCTTTGCGTGTTAACGTAGGGCTGCTTGACACCTTGATGAACCTTGCCGGAGAACTTGTACTCAGCAGAAATCAACTTCTCCAGGGGGTTAACTCCTCTAACGTGAAAGCAACAGAGCTGTCCAGTCAGCGAATTGACATGATTACATCAGAACTCCAGGAAGCGATCATGCGTACGAGGATGCAGCCCATTGCCAACATCCTGAACAAATTTACCCGGGTGGTCAGGGATTTGTCTCACCAGTTAGGAAAATCCATAGAGCTGGAAATCGAAGGCAAAGATGTTGAATTGGACAAAACCATCCTGGAGTCCATCAATGACCCGTTGACCCACCTTGTCAGAAACTCCGTTGACCATGGTATTGAAACACCCATGGAAAGGAAACAGATGGGTAAAAATGGCACGGGAAAAATTATCTTAAAAGCATTCCACGATGCAGGTCAGGTTAATATTGTAATCTCCGACGATGGCCGGGGAATGGATCCTGACAAAATATCAGCATCTGCCATTAGCAAAGGCCTGATATCCGCATCACGGGTTGAGGAGATGTCGGATAAGCAAAAAACAGAACTTATTTTTCTACCGGGATTTTCAACTGCTAAGGAGGTCACAGATGTGTCCGGCCGTGGCGTAGGCATGGATGTCGTGGTCACAAACATTGAGGCTTTGGGCGGAATCATAGAACTTGATTCAACACCCGGACAGGGAACGGATATTCAAATCAAGCTTCCTTTAACTCTGGCCATTATTCCCAGCCAGATCACCTCTGTTGGCAATGAGCGCTATGCCGTTCCCCAGGTCAACCTCAACGAACTGCTCAGGATTCCGGCAAGCCAGATCAAAGAAAAGATTGAAAAAGTTGGGGACGCGGATGTTGTTCGGCTCAGAGGAGAGCTTCTTCCCCTTCTGAACCTTGCCCAGATGCTGGGCATAGAGCGTACCTTTGTTGATACTGAAACCGGCGAAGAACGCGAAGACCGCCGAAGTAGAATTGCTGACCGCAGATCAAAGGATCACATGCCCGCAGAAAGTTCTGATTCCGGGGATCAAACCAGGACGGAAATCAAAAGAGCAGAAAACGACCGCCGTTATCATGCGTCATCTGCGGTCAATATTGCGGTTGTCTCTGCCGGAGCATTCAAATACGGCCTTGTGGTGGATCAACTTCATGATTCCGAAGAGATCGTTGTTAAACCTGTGGGACGGCATTTAAAAAAATGCTCTGCCTATGCCGGTGCTACGATTATGGGCGACGGCAAGGTGGCTTTAATTCTTGATATCTCTAATCTTGCCCAGATGGCCGAACTTTCCAGCGTTGCAGAAGCCAGCCAGAATGCTGTCAAGGCCGCAAAAGAAGAAGAGGCAGCCAGAGCTGATAAAGTGGCGTTACTGACATTCAAAAACAACGAAAAGGAACATTTTGCTGCGCCATTAAGCATTGTGGAACGTATTGAGCGTATCAAAACATCCGACATTGAACGGATCGGTGACCGTAAGGTTGTCCAATACCGTGGCGGTTCCCTGCCTCTGTATGAACTGTCCCAGGTGGTAAACGTTGAAAAACTCCCGGAAAGGGACCAGCAGGAAGTGATTGTCTTCAAGGTGAAAGAGCGGGAAATAGGGCTTATGGTGACCCCGCCGGTGGATGCCCTGGAATTTGCACTCAACATTGACAGCTCGACCCTGAAGCAACCTGCCGTCAGCGGCTCCATGATTATCAACAACCATACTACGCTATTGTTAGATATTTTTGAACTGGTTAAAACGTTGAACCCGGAATGGTTTGACGCCGAGGCCCAGGCTGCAGCAACCATGGCCGAAGACGGCGGGAAAATCATCCTGTTTGCTGAAGACTCAGCCTTTTTTAGAAACCAGGTCAAACAGTTTATGGTAGAGGATGGCTTCAAGGTCATTGAAGCAGAAGACGGACTTATTGCCTGGGAACTATTAAAAGAACGTGCCGAAGAGATTGACCTGGTTGTGACGGATCTGGAAATGCCCAATATGGATGGATTCGAATTGGCCAAACGGATTAAAAGTGATCCCAATTACTCACATCTTGGGATTATTGCCTTGACATCCCTTGTCAGTGAAACGCATATTGAAAAAGGTAAAACAGCCGGGATTGACGAATACGAGATAAAACTTGACCGGGAAAAATTGATGGCTGTCATCAGACAATATATGAATTTGTAACACTCGATGATACAGTTCTTGAATTTGAAACAATTCCCTAATGAAGCATGCAACATTTAGATAGCAGACAGCCGTTAAGGAGATTCAGATGAAAAAAAAGACCCAAGAGACCACATCCAATGACATAGAGTTCTCCACGTTCTATGTTGGCGGGGCTATTTGTGGAATTGACATATTAAATATTCAGGAAATAAATAAGCATTTTGAAATCACGCAGGTTCCCCAGTCATCTGACTACGTCAAGGGGATATTAAATCTGAGGGGTAGAATTGTAACTATTATTGACTTGGGGAAAAAACTGGGTCTGTCTCCGGTCGCACCAAGCAAAGACAATCGCAACATCATCGTCAATTCTGAAAATGAGCATATCGGCCTTCTGGTGGATGCCATTTCTGATGTGGTCATCACCCAGAAGGAGAATATAGAGTCGGCACCTTCAAATATCGGTGATATCAAAGGTAAATATTTCCAGGGTGTTTTAAAAACAAAAAATCAGTTAATTGGGATTATAGATATTGATGAGGTTCTCAAAGAATAATGAACACCATCAAAGCACTTGTTGTTGATGATACAATTGTTTACCGAAAAATTGTTGGCGACGCACTCAAGCAGATGCCGGGCATTGAGGTGGTAGGCACTGCCAATAACGGAAAAATTGCCCTTTCAAAAATTAAAAACCTTAAACCGGATCTGATGACCCTGGACATTGAAATGCCGGAAATGAACGGCATTGAGCTCCTTGAGAAACTTCAGAATATGGATAATCCTCCCTTGGTGATCATGGTATCCACCCTGACCCAGCAAGGCGGTGAGCTCACACTGAAAGCTCTGGAACTTGGCGCTTTTGACGTTATGCCAAAACCTGAAGCAGGTAAGATGGCAGAGAATATGCTCAAAATCAAAAAAAAACTTGAGCCTATTATACGCCATGTCAAACGCCATAAATTGCGAATAATTGATCCGCTGGTCAGACCCAAACCTGCGGTATCGACCCGGGCAAAAGTTGCAAAACCAAAGATCTCCCCCAGACCGACAGCTATCAGATCCAAATCCGAAATTATAGGTATCGGCATATCCACGGGCGGTCCCAATGCATTGACAAAAATGATCCCCATGCTCCCCCGGGATTTCAAGGCACCGATTCTCATCGTACAGCATATGCCACCTGTATTTACGGCATCCCTGGCCGATAGCCTGAATAAAAAATCATCCCTGGAAGTCCTGGAGGCCAGGGATGGTGATACAATTCACCCTGGAAAAGTTTTTATTGCACCAGGGGGCAAACAGATGAAAATTGTTGCAGGCGCAGACGGTTTAACCCGAAAAATAAAAATTACGGATGATCCACCGGAAAATTCGTGCAAGCCCTCGGCAGACTACCTGTTTCGCTCCATTGCCCAGCACTATGTGGGAAGATCCACAGGCGTTATCATGACCGGCATGGGCTCTGACGGATCAAAGGGGCTTGTTCAGATGAAAAATAACGGCAGTTTCATTATTGCCCAGGATGAAGAAACATGCACGGTTTACGGCATGCCCAAAAAACCCACCGAATCCGGAATAGTCGATGTCATCGCACCTTTGGAAAAAATCGCTGATGAAATCATAAAAACCGTTTAACCAGAAATCCAGCCCACGATATTTATGAGTAACATCAAAGTAACTGCCGAAGAATTCAAAACATTTGCCACGTATATCCTGGATATATCAGGGATTGCTCTGGGTGTCGGAAAAGAATATCTTCTGGAAACCAGACTTAATCCGCTGCTTTCCAAATACCAGTGCCACTCATATTCGGATTTAATGAAAAAATCCAAACACGGTTTTGACAAAAAACTGGAAGGCGAAATTATTGATGCCATTTCCACCAATGAAACCTATTTTTTCCGGGACAAAACACCGTTTAAACTTCTCCAGCATAAAATACTGCCTGATCTGATTGATAAACGATCGAAAACAAGTATTGGGAAACCCACCATAAGAATATGGAGTGCCGCCAATTCAACGGGGCAGGAAATATACAGCATTGCCATGACCATGATTGAGATGGGTGTCACACTTGACAACTACAATATCAGGCTGCTTGGCACGGACATCTCTGATGCAGCCATTGCCAAGGCCAGTTACGGCGTTTACAACAAATTTGAAGTGGCACGCGGACTTGAGCCTGCCCGGCTAAACCGATTCTTTCAGCCCATGGAGAATAATACCTATAAGGTTAAAGATGAGCTTCGGGCCATGGTTCAGTTCAAAAAAATGAATTTGATGAAACCGTTTATCGGTATTGGAAAATATGATATTGTGCTCTGCCGGAATGTGATGATCTATTTCACCACTGAGGACCGCCGAAAAATTTATTCAAATATTTCAAAGGTCATGGAACCGGACGGATACCTTTTAATCGGTTCAACAGAATCCCTGGTAAATGATACTGATCTTTTTGCCTCTTTCAGATATTTAAACTCAGTATTCTACCAGTTTAAGCGCTAGCGGAGCCAAGTATTATGGGTGATATTAATGCACAAGATTTTATTAATGAACTAGTTTTCTGTCTCAACACAAAAGATACAGTTAAAGCCAAAGCTCTGCTTCAATTTGCATCGGACGCCAATATTGATATTCAGGTACAGAAAAGGATCATGGCAGAACTGGCAAAAGGCCCTGCAAACGTTGTTTTTCCTCTGCTTAAATACCTCACCACAATAGAGATTTCCAACACCCAAGTCCAGGAAAGCCTTTACGATTTAATCCTGGACAAGGCATACGGCAATACCAATCTGGTCGCAGAATATATTAACAGCAAGGAAAAAAAAACCCGGATCCAGTTTATCCGGGCAGCCCGCGATCTGTTCCTTGAGGAAACCATTCCGGTTCTTATCCAGGTTGTGCAGGATGAAACAGACACTGAAATCATTAGGTCCGCCATGAATTCTCTTGCGGTATTCCGCAAACCCGAACATCTTAACATCTTTTCTTCGTTTATCACGCATTCAGATCCAGAGATTATCAAAACAGCCATTTTCGCCATCAGTGCAATGCCCAATCCCCAGGCAGCAGATACACTGATAAGCTTTTTATGCGAAGATGAAACCATAAACGAACTACTTATCCAGGCTCTTACAGAAAAGCAGGATCTTTATGATCTGGAAAAATTAACGCTTCTTCTATCCAGCCCTGTCACCAATATCAGAGATACGGCCATTGATGAGCTTATCAATATGGGTAAAAAGGCCACACCACTTCTCACCAAGGCATTCCAGAATGCAGAAGCCGACTATATGGTTCATCTGATCACCACCCTTGGTTACATTGGGGATCAGGCTGCCATTCCGGCCATCATAGACATTATCAATACCCAGCCCGAGGATGCCAACATCCGCCAGGCCGCGTACGAAGCCATGGAACGTATTCCTTCACCCCGTACAGCCATTTGTCTGGTCCAGGGTCTCCAGGATCCGGAAGAATCCGTACGGATGAGTGCAGCCCGGACCATTGATAAAAACCTGTCAAAACCATTGGTGGCCGGACTGAAAAATATTATCCGGGACAAATCCCCAGAAGCGGTATCAACTGTAAGTACACTCATAGATGGGGATGCAAGCAATGTTTTCAATTTTTTAATGGATGAAAAATCCTTCAGAGAACTTGCCGGTACACATATTGCTGAAAAAGCATCTCCTTCCACCCGCAAGGTCTTCCTAAAAAATATGGCAGCCATTGGGCAGGTTGAATTTGCCAAAGAAATTGCACCCCCAATCACCGAGGCAGATAAAGCAGAGGCGTCCTCTTCCATAAAAATTGTGGTGGTGGATGATTCAAAAATGATGCTCAAGCTCTACCAGAACAAATTATCCGCCCTAGGGCTTGTCTGTGAAACCTACAACCACCCGGAAAATGCAGTGAAACGGATACTGTCCGGAAAAACGGACCTTGTTATTACGGATTTGAACATGCCCAACATCAATGGTCTGGAACTTACCATGGAAATAAGGCGAAAATTCACCCGGACAGATCTGCCCATTCTGATGATCACCACCCAAAGTGATTTTATAGAAAAAAGAGGAGGTGATATGGTTATCAACAAGGCCCTTTTGGAAAAATCAGGCATTAATAAAATCCTCCACAAACCCTTTAGCGATAACCATTTCAAAGCGTCTGTCTTTGAACTGCTTAAACATGTAAGGTCTTTTATTCCATGATAAGAAAGGCCCTCATTGATGATGTTGCCCCCATACATGCCCTGCTTAAATTTTATGCCGAAAAAGGGGAGCTTTTAGGCCGACCTTTAAGTAACCTTTATGACCATTTACGCGATTTTTGGGTATATGAAGATGAGGATACCGGCAAAATTACAGGTTGTGCAGCGCTGGCCTTTTGCTGGGAAGATATCGCGGAAATTCGGTCTGTTGCGGTAAAAGATGGACACCATGGGCAGGGGATCGGATCGGCCCTGACAGAACGCTGTATCCAGGAAGCCTTCTATTTTAAATTAAAAACATTATTCACACTGACCTACCGCCCGAAATTTTTTACCCGTTTCGGATTTGAAATAACGGAAAAGGCCAATTTGCCCATGGTCAAAGTCTGGGCTGGATGCCTGGACTGTGTGAAGTTTCCGGATTGTGATGAAATCGCCATGATAAAACAATTATAATTTGTGCTTGGACAAAAAATCACCCATCTGCGGCGTTGCAAAAAAATTACAATCCTCACAACCATGAGCTTGCACTTAAAAATTAGCCACCTAATTTAACCACGACCGTTAGTTTTCTCCAACGAGTTACCAGTTTGGGGCTTTATAATCGACAACAGTCGTACAAGCAGTACAGGCTCTTTGTCGAGGCCGGAACAGCAAAATAAGAACAGAACGAAATTACCTTGTTCGTAATAGGCACCGCCTTGCTTTTCCAGCTGTGAAAGCATTGAATTTGCCGATTGGCAGTGGTGCCATTGAAAGTTCGATGCGAAGGGTGGTCAATTTGCGGCGCAAAGGCCCCTGCATTTTTTAGAGCGTGTTTGATAATTAGAGGATCGAAGCGAAATCTCATGAAAATGAGAACCAATTTTCACAAATTTTCTGTTAATAGTGGGACTATTGACATAAAATTTGGAGAAATTGGAGCCATTTTCATGGGATTCAGGAATCTGAATCAAAGTCCGGAAATAAAAGTCCATCCATCTTGGACTTTGCCCCGGAGGTTCCAGGCACAACCGGGGTGTTTTGGGCTGCCGTGACGGTATTTTTGGTTTCCCGGGAAGGCAGCTCGTAATTCACACCGATGCTTTCATCACCCTGGTGTTCAACAGATACCGGGATGCTGAACATCAGCTCTTTTTCCTGGCGGGTTACCACGGGAAACCCATAATGGGTATTTTCATACTTCATGGGTTTTCCAGCCTCCAGGCGGCCTTTGACAAATTCGTTATGGAGATCTATGCGGTGCTGTATGACAGATGAGAAGTGGTCAAGACTATCTTGTTGGCATTTATCATAAAAGTTTTCCAGAAGGCTTGGGTCGATCTCATAGCCTGTGGAATTGCGCCCGGCAGCCATGGCCGCAAGCGTTGTGGTGCCTGTGCCCAGAAATGGATCCAGAACAAGATCCTGTTTGACTGAATACATGTTGATCAGGCGATAGGCCAATTCAAAGGGAAATGCCCCGCTGCGGTCACGGTTCTTTTGTTTTCCCATGGCCTGGCGGGTGCCTTTAAGGTCGATCCAAATGTCTGAAAACCACTGGTTGCGTTCCTCCCAGAACAATGCGCTTTGCCGCCGGTTTTCCTTGGTTTCCGGGGTGGTAAACTCGCGTTTGCCCCCTTTTCTGAGGATAAGAATGTATTCATGCTCCAAGGTGACATAGGCCCCGGCCGGCAACATGCCTGAACCCATGAATTTGTTGGGCGCATTGGTCTGTTTGCGCCATAATATGCAGGGCAGCGCTGTAAATCCCAATGCCTGGGCCGCATGTAATATTCGGGCATGGTTGGGGTAAAGGGCAAAATTATCCCCCAGGGTACGTGTGGCGTCACCGATATTGATGCAGGCAAATCCGCCGGGTAAAAGCACCCTGAATATCTCTTTCCAGACCCGGTCCAACACCTGGTGCATGAGTTCAAAGGCAAGGCTTCCATCCACTTTTCTAAGGGCTGTTTCAATTTTTGGGTTCTGGCGACTGAAGATGTTATCCCACATGTCAATCATGGGATAAGGCGGCGATGTCACCACAAGGCCGACACTGCGGTCCGCCACCTTTTTCATCTTTTCGGCATTGCAGATATAGTGTTTATGGATTGTTTTCATCTGTTCTTGTGACCACCTGCCTTCCAAATTTTTAACTGGTTCCAAGGCGCATCAATGGGTGCAAATTGAAATATGGGCCCATTGGCGCAACCAGGAAACCAGGTAAAAAGACACGTTCTATGGTGGGTTTTCAACCATGGTCTTTATTAAAATACCTTCTGTACCAAAGCCATTTCCACCACAGGCAAAGGCCCTATCGCCTTCCCGGGCAGTTGATTGAGAATTTTCTGGGGCATGGACCGGTACAGCAGCCGTGCGGTGAGTATGTATCCCTTTTTGGGAACGATTGTTAAGTTAAATAACCGGACCGCACTTTTTCCTGCAGGAATCCGGGTGTCGGATAGAATTTCCTTTGCTTTGGCCATGTTGAAGACCGGATTGCCACGACCATCTCCAAAAACGGTTTTAAACATCACCGTATTTTCCGGCAGTTCATTGTTGCCATCGGGAACACCGGTCTGAAAAACGGTTTTTCCTTTACTGTCGGCCAAGGTGACTTCAATCCATACCTGACGCAAATCCCCGAGCCCTGTGGGCAGGCTGTGACCGGCACCGGTATTGGTTACAACCACCCGGGCTGTGTGATTGTCCACCATGACCAGGAAAATATCCGCCGCATGCCTCAGACGCTCCACAGCCATATCGGATTTATCTTTGGCTGTAAACATTCCAGGCACACCTGAGTTGCCGCCCACAAAATTGTGGGTAAAAATGTGGGGCCGTTCCTTGGCATCTTCTGCTGCACTGCCCGGATTTTCAGGACGCGGTGTCGATCCTGTGGCCGGCACCCCGGGCCGCTGGTACATGTGGCACCCTTGACAGGATACATGCTTTTCAGGATCAGGACTGTTATATTTACTGTTTTGCCATTCTGTATATGTGCTTTCAAGGTCAGTACCAAAGACCACATGCTTGACATCATGGCAGGTTCCGCAGATTTTTGAGTCCGTATGCAGCTTTGAAAACGCAGCCTCGTGGAAGTCAGGTTCAGCATCGTCAAAGGGGCCATGCTTGACACCGGGATCATCTTCGCCCTGGCCCGGGGATAACACCAAACCATTATTATACATCCGGCTGACATCCACGGCCACATGGCAATAGTCACACTGGATTCCCTGGGCAGGGATCTGTCCGGTTTTGGCTAGATCATCCGATGTTTTTTTCGGAAAACCGCTGACATATCCCACAGGGGTATGACACTTCACGCAGGATTCGGCCTCTTCAATCTCACCGGCATCGGTCAGGCCCTGGAGGAAAAATTTTGCCACCCGGTTATAAATGGGGTCTTTATGGGACAGGTGATGCATGGACCCCTCCCACTGGGACATGATTTCATCATGACATCCTCCGCAGGTCTCGGGGTCGATGAATTGATCCAGTTTAAAATTTTTTGATTTGGTAGATGCTTGAACAGGTACAGCCCACACCAATGCAATACACAGGAACGCAAGTCCGCAGCAGGTGGCAGCAACCCGGATTTTTTGTTGGATATACATCATTGAACACTCCTTATTTTCAAACAGGTAAGGCCCATGGTCAATTTGGCCCTCCGGGCCAATCATTTTTTCGGACCTCAGGATTTACAGGGGCCATGGCCCTGTTGACTGGCCTTCTGGGTGCCCGTTGCAATCCAGTCCAGAAAACGGACAATTACATTTTTTTTCTTACCTGGTTTTTTGCCTGATATTTTATTGGGGCTGGTGTTATTTTTCATGGGTTCCCCCGCTTGTTTTTTGTTTCACATGATAGATGAGCAGAATGTGCCCGTTTCCCATATCCCGGCTTGACTCAAACGAGAGGCTGAGGTCAAGGTCCAGGGGGGGGGCAAATATGGACAGCCCGGAGCCGAACAACCGGGGCACCAGGGTCAGGTGCACCTGTGTGATCAGATTGGCCTTTGCAAACAAGGTATTGATGGTAGCACCACCAATTAAAGCAGCACTGGTGTATCCTTTAAGTGAAAGGTCTTCAAGTATCCTGGCCGGGGATAAATCCGTAAATACCAGATTATCCTGATCGCTTTGCCTGGATCTATCCCGGCTCATGACGATATTCAGGCGGCCTGGCAGAACGGAGCCAATGGTGTCATAGGTTTTTGACCCCATAATCATGACACCTGCCTTGTGGGTCAGTTCCACAAAATATTTTTTGTCAGCCTTGCCGCTCCAGTCCACAAACTGGTCAGAATTCTTTGCAATCTTACCGTCCACGGTTGAGGCCATCAGCAAAATGACTTCCATATAATCCCCCTTGCTCAGATAAAAACAGAACAGACAGATCCTGCCATAGCGCCGGTAGTTCTGTCTGAACTGTTTGACCAGGGCTTGCTGCCCCTGCAGCCGCCGGGGTTAGGACCAATCCCCATCAAAACCAGAAATTGTTCAACCCCTTTTTCTTATCTATAGTTTAAAGTTCTCAGTCTGTATCTCATACCAGGCCTTCAAAAAAGTCATTTCCCTTATCATCAACAATGATAAATGCAGGAAATTTTTCAACCGTGATCATCCACACAGCTTCCATGCCCAGCTCTTCATATTCAACCAATTCAACATTTTTAATAAAGTCTTTGCCAAGACGTGCGGCAGGTCCGCCCGGGGAACCTAGATAAAAACCACCATAGGTCTTACAGGCATTGGTTACCACCTGGGACCGGTTACCCTTGGCCAGCATGACCATGGATCCCCCTTCTTTCTGAAAAATAGGGACATAGGGATCCATGCGGCCGGCTGTGGTGGGGCCGAACGATCCGGACGCTTCTCCTTCGGGTGTTTTTGCCGGACCGGCATAATAGATGATGTGATTTTTAATGTAATCGGGCAGTCCATCCCCTGCTTCATACCGTTCCATGAACTTGGCATGGGCAATGTCCCTGGCCACAATGATTTTGCCGCTCAATGACAGGCGGGTGGATACCGGATATTTGGTCAATTCAGCCCGGATTTCATCCATGGGACGGTTCAGGTCGATTTCAACAGCAGGTGCCATTTCAGGTTCGCTGGCCGGCATGTATTCCGCCGGATTTTCAACAAGCTGTTCCAGGAATATGCCGTCCCGGGTGATTTTGCCCTTGATCTGACGGTCTGCGGAACAGGAAACCCCAATACCGATGGGACAGGATGCGCCGTGGCGGGGCAGCCTTACAACCCGCAGATCCAGGGCAAAGTATTTGCCGCCGAACTGTGCGCCAAGCCCTAAGTCTCTGGAACGTTCCAGGACTTTTTGCTCAAGGTCGATGTCCCTGAACGCATGACCGGTTTTACTGCCCGTGGTGGGCAGAGTATCAAGGTAACGGGCCGATGCCAGTTTCACAGCTTTGAGGTTTGTTTCAGCAGAGGTTCCGCCAATGACAAATGCGATGTGATAGGGTGGACAGGCTGCTGTACCCAGGTGCTTCATTTTATCCAGCATGAAATCAATCAAGCCCTCTTCGGTATTGAGCACGGCCTTGGTCATCTGGAACAGGGAGGTCTTGTTTGCAGACCCACCACCTTTTGCCATGAACAGGAAGTTATACTCATCACCTTGAACGGCAGCGATGTCCACCTGGGCAGGCATATTGTTTTTGGTATTGACTTCATTGTACATGGTCAGTGGCGCATTCTGGGAATAGCGCAGATTGTTTTCTGTGTAGGCTTCAAACGCGCCTTTGGACAATTCACACTCATCATCGGACCAGGTCCAGATCTGCTGACCCTTTTTGCCCATAACAATGGCGGTCCCGGTGTCCTGGCACATGGGATATACTTTTTTTGCGGCAATGACCGCATTTTTTAAAAGTTCCAGCGCCACATAACGGTCATTGTCAGAACTTTCAGGGTCATCAATTATGGCCCGCACCTGCTCCAGGTGTTCGGCCCGGTAAAGGTGGGCCACATCCTTAAAGGCGGCATTGGCCAGCAGAGTCAATGCAACGGGCTCCACCATGACCACATCTTTGCCCTCAAATTCCCGGACCCGGACATGATCCCTGGTCAACAGGCGGTATTGGGTTGTTGTATCCTTTTTCAACGGAAACATGGGTTCATAGTTAAATTCCATTCGTTTTTCCCTCTTTATAGTTTTTCCCTCTTTTAAAGATCTGACAAGCAACAGATTTAAAATCCCTGCTGCCTGCCGCCATTATTTGAAATAGTTAATATAAAAGTCCGGACAAATTGTCCAATTTTCTTTTATATTTTTATCATCCTTTATCTTAGGGCTGCAATTTGAGACCCAAGGGGAAGATGCTTGGGAAAGTGATCCTGGCTCTTCATACAGCCCATGATCAGAATTAAAGCAACCCCAACCTACATGGAGACCACATGGTGGTGGCGCCGGGCAGGATCGCCGATGGCAGCTTAAAAGACAAGCCGATGGGAGATTTTATTTTGATCATGGGGCCTAATTATCAAACAGGCTCTAACACCCATTGAATAGATTGTACATGTGCCGCACATGTGCTATCTTGTCCAAAGAAATGAATTAAACCAAGGAGTAAAAAAATGGAGATCGTTAAACAGGGACCAATGCGGCGTAAGCCAATATTGATGCCTTTGGCAATGATTGAAAAAGTGAACAGCATGGCCCAAAAAAACAACATTTCATTTGCTGAAGTTGTCAGAAATGCTGTGGATGCGTTTCATTCTCAATCGACGATTGAAGAAGATGCACTATTGGAATCTTTAGCTGATACAATGATTGAAACCACAAAAAATCTTGTTGGCCGTATAGATGAGTTAGAAGCAAGAATTAATAAAACGCATGCAATTTTGGAGCGTCGGTGATGGGAGTCAGTGAAAAAGTTATGGAAGCGCTGCGCGCAGGCATTCTTTTAAATGATAAAGTATCAACGCTTATGGATACAGTTGAGCGCATGGATCAGGATATGAGAGGCTTAGACAAACGCATTGTCAGAATTGAAACCTTGATTGAAGTATCACAATACACTTCGCAAATTTCACATCGTAATTCAGGGGACGCCTGAGGCCCATGATCAAAATAAGATCTCCCATCTGCTTGTCTTTTAAGCCGGAGCATCTCTGGGAGATTTAATTCTGATCACGGGCCTTAGACGTCATTGGGGAATTGAGAATTCACTTCACTGAGTACTGGATATTGCATTCCGGGAAGATGAGAGCAGGATACGAAAAGGATTCGCGGTAGAGAACTTTGCGGCAATGGATGTACAATATTTGGAGGACGTAATGTTTGCATGACTGTCAGGTTACCGCAAAAAACATAGGCAGGCTGGAATTTTTACATGCGTTGGCCCTGTGGGATAGTTTATTTTTTCTTGAAGTTTTACCATTGTTGGTCCACAATAACCAGAATCCATTTCCGGCTTGACAATAACCAGAATCCATTTCCGGCTTGGGAATCATGTAATCATTACGATTTTTTCACTACGACGATTTATATGCTTGAAAAACTTGCGCTACAGAAAAAATTCATTACAAACGCCCAGTGCTCACAAGCGATAAACGCATGCCGCAGTGCAGATAACTTTGATCTTGCGTTAACAAATTATTTTAAAAAGGAAAATATCCTTACCGACAAGCAGATGAACGTGCTTGTGGCCACCTATACTGCCCTGAAAACCATCCAGAAAAATCAAATATTTGGCAATTGTGCCGTTGACCTGGGTCTTGTCAACGAAGCACAGTTTCTTGGGGAGATGGCCCGGCAGAAAAAGATACTGGCGGAAAATAAACAACCCGAGTTTATAGGTAAAACATGGAGACAAGACCAGACACTTAGCCAGGAGCAGTACGAAACGATCATATGGCAGCTTCAAAAAACGCACAATCCCCAGGGCAGTGCCCACCCCGCCAAACCTGTGACGGATCCTGAGCCGAAACAAACAGATTACTCACTGAACAAAGTGCTTGACTGCGGCGTAATGCTGGAAATTGATGCTTCCGGTATGGGAGCATTTATACGAAAAACCGGGACCTTTAAAGAGACGGTGACTGCCGCCAAACTCATTGAACAACTGAAGGACAACGGCATTACTTATGGCCTGGTTGAATCGCCTGATGTGGAAAACTTCATCGCCTCCTCGGGATTCAGGATCAATTCATTCCGGGTCGCCCAGGGGACTGATCCGTTACCGGGCAAAGATGCCAGGGTCGAATTGTTTTTTGAAACAGATCATCTCAAAGCCGGGGGGATTGATGAAAATGGCCGCATTGATTTTAAAGACAGAGGTCCCATTCCCTGGATAAAAAAAGGAGGTCTGCTGGCAAAAAAATTTCCCTTGGCCAAAGCCAGTAAGGGCAAAAATGTTTTTGGCCAGGTTCTTGACGTACCCGGGGTGTCAGACATAAACCTGGAATACGGCAAAGGCGTTGTGTGCTCTTCTGACGGTCTTGAACTCTATGCCCAAATCAGCGGCACCCCGATACTTGATCGGTTTAACAAAGTTCGGGTAAACCCTGTTTTTACAGTACCCAATGATGTAAACTTTGAAACCGGACACATTGACTATGATGGAGAGATCGTCATCAAGGGGACACTCAAAGCCGGATTCAAAGCCATGGGCCATGTGATCCGCGCCGGTGCGGTGGACGGAGGAGCAATCCGGGCCGCAGGCGATGTTACGGTACTCAACGGGATGATCGGCGGCACTGTATATGCCCGGGGTCATGTCAGCATAAAATTTGTGCGCAGCGCCACCATATACTGCCTGGGCAACCTCACCGTGGATAAAGAGATCCTGGACAGCCGGATCGTCACCTCCGGTGCGGTCATCATTAAAAACGGAAAAATCATCGCGTCCGATATAACCAGCAATAAAGGGCTGTTTGCCCAGCACCTGGGTACTGAAAAATCCGTGCCCAATACAGTGACCTTTGGTGTGGATACCTTCACTGACCGGGAGCTGAAAGAGATCCAGGACCGAATTGAACAGACAATGAAGGAGCACAAACGCATCCATGAGAAGCTCAATTCCCTGTCCAAAGAAATTTTCCGTAATACAATAAATACCTTGGGGCTGGTTCACAATATTGACAGGGCAAAGCAGGAAAACGACGTATTGTCAAAAAATCAGGGGGATACAACCGCACCCGGACTTAAATCCCAGATACAGGTAAACAACCGGCTGATGGTTCGTTTAGACAGAGTGCTGAACCAGATGATCGACCGTATTGAAAAGAAAAAAAGCCGCAGAAGAAAATTTAAGGTTGAATTGACTCAGCTGGAAAGCACCCTTGAAAAGCTGAGAAGCGAAAAAAGTAATTTTATCCGATGGCAGCAACGCAATCCGGGGATGCCCCAGGCGGTTGTGACCGGCCAGGTCATGCCGGGAACCATGATACATGGTCCGGATGTATCACGGGAAATCACTAAAATCAGAAAAAATGTAAAAATCTTTCAAACGCTTGAGCCCAAAGACGGTGACACGGCATTGGAAATAGAGATTGTTGACACTATTAAATGAGAATAAAGTACAGGCGTTCCGGGACAGGTTATACGCCAATGATATGCCGGAGATCATGCGGCATGGGGGGCAGGGCCTGACGCCTGTGAAACAATACCTCGAAGACGAACATGGTTATCCCCTTGTTCCCATCAAAAGAATTACCCTTTTTTTCCTTGAAGAGATTGGAAACGTTCCATTTGTGCTGCCTGGCCAGTATATTGAGGCACTTTATAAGCTGTTTAAGATACTGACCCAGGACCTGCCGGCGGTCTCATTTGATATCGGGGTCAGCATTTTCCAGGAAGGTATCCAGGAGGCGGATAATAAAACCATCATTGAGCTGCTCACCGCCAATGTGATCATGACCTATTTTAACTGGGTAAAATCCAATCTGGGAAATCAGGATAACAGCCTGATAGACCCTGATATGCCATCCATTATTAAACAAAGTACGGCGGGCAGGGATTATAAGCACCTTGTATCAAACACCCTGAAAAGGCTTATTTTCAGTCTGTCCCAGGAGAGGGCATGGTTTGAATATATCGACGAGATTAGTGACGCAGATCTGATCTGCCGGCTGGCCGGTGACAGACTGCCACGCATAGAAAAAACAACCCTGGGCGCCATTACCAGTAAATCCAGGCAGGAGATCGCCGGCTACAACGATGTGTTAACCAAACTGCTTTATACCCGTGCCCGGACCGTCACCTGTCAAAAAAACAAAAAAGAGTACCTTAAGTCCATGAAAAAGCTGGATACAGCCATCTATGGGATATTAAAAAAAATAGACCGGTTCCTGGCAATGGCCGGCAGGTTCAGTCAAATTCTGGACATTTCTTCAAGATTGATCATTGGCGATACATTTTCCAAACTCAGGAAAAATATGCTGTGGCTGTTTTTCGATGTATGGCCCAAGGCGATTGAACAAAGGGATATGCCGCACCAGACAGCGGTTTCTGCCCTGCGGTACAGGATGAATATCCTGTTCAGTCTGCCCCACATTACACGGTTTTGCCGGGAATTTGCTCAGAATCCAGCATTCCATCCCCCGGTGAATGATCTTTTCCAACTGTTGTTCAAGGCACTTGTAGGCAAAATTAATCAGGTGTCCATGGAAGAGAGCCACAGCAGTGCCGCCCTGGAACGGGTAGAAAGGGCCTTGTTTGAAATCCGGCGGGCCATTGAAAACCTTGGGCTGGATGAATCCCAACTTACGGAGGAAAAAAAAGAGGTACAAATTGCCTATACCGAATTAATCTCTAAAATTGATTTTCAATCCTTAGAGGCGGTTTTGAATCTTTGTGATATGGTTTGTGAAATAACCCATGACACGGACCGGGAAATTCTGATCAGCATACGGGCCGCACTTATGAAAAAAAGCTTTGCCAGTCTTGAAGACTATGCTGATAAAAAGATCCCGTCCAAAGACACCATTCACGAAATCAGTAGACGGCTCCAGACATTTGCCGTCCATTTCCGGCCCCAAAAAGAATTTTACCGGATATTTTTTAAGACCTATGTCATTTCCAACCCCAGGCCCAATGCCCCCCATTTCACACGGTTTCTTGTGGGCAACAAGCCCTTTGCCCAGGCCATGCTTATGTGCTTTTCAGAGGATAAAGCCATGAAAGACCTTTTACCGGAATCCTATATAAAAAAAGCAAACCGATTACTAGATGATTTGCTGGAAAAAAACAGAGCGCCAGCCTGAGAGCCTGTCTATCATCACGATTTGGATTGATTAATCCCATAGAATGAGTAAGTTAAGGCCCATGATCAAAATTAAATCTGCCACAGATGCGCCGGAACTATAATTGAAAAGGCAAAGGCTTTGTCCCCAATGGGACTGGCCTTGTTTATACCTGATGAAACCTGATGTTTATTCTGAAAATAATTTCTGTGTGGACGCCAAGGCCTGGGGGAAAAAAGCAATGGCCTTTGCCGTCAGAGCACACAACCATCTTTGGGGCAAAAACAATGAAGCCCCTTTAGCCTTCCTCCATCTGAAGGGATTACATCTTAACTTCATAAGTAAGATGTATCTTGGGTGGAATAAATTTGGTCACCACCGGCCATGTGACGGGTGGGGTCTTTCGGGCAAAGGCTCTTTTTTTATTCCTCCCGGTATCGTCTTTCCCTACATTTTGGAAAAAAAAGTAACCGGTATTTTTATTATGTCCATGGAAAGCCCGGATGCGGAATCGATAATCCCGGGCAGTTTTAAAGGCCCCTTGGTTTTAGGCTCTGGTAATTGTAACACCAGAGAAGCGGCCGGCATCCTGGAAGGTCTTAAAATATTCCAGGAGAACCCGGACATGTTCAGTGTCAATATTAGCCTTTCTATATAATGCCGAGCTGAGCGGTTCCGCTCAGCTCGGCAATCATCTATTATGACGGTAAAGACAGATGATGTTTCCTGTAAGACAGCGTTAGAGCCTGTTTGATAATTGATGAATCGGCTGCAATCCCATAAAAATGGCTCCAATTCCCCCAAATTTTATGTTAATAGTCCGGCGATTAACATAAAATTTGTGAAAAAAAATTACTTTTATCAGTCTAATAAAATCTGATATTCTTTCTTATTTTGATTTCATGTTTTAACCATATATTATTAGGAGGTTTTTAAGTGGAACAAGACAATCTTATTCGATTTGCATCCCGAATGGATTACCTCCCCCCTTATCTTTTCGGTATGATCAATAAAATGAAGATGGATAAACGGCGCAATGGGGATGATGTCATTGACCTTGGCATGGGAAATCCGATGGACCCCACACCTGATGCGGTTATTGAAAAATTGGTAAACGTTGCCCAGGATCCAAAGTCCCACAGATATCCGGAAAGTTCAGGACTTCCCAATTTAAAAAAAGAGGTTGCCAAATATTATGACCGCCATTACAACATTGCCCTGGATGCGGACAAAGAAACATACTTTACCATTGGCTCCAAAGAAGGCATTTCTCATTTGTGCCTGGCCATCATGGGCCCGGGAGACTGCGTTCTGGTTCCGGCTCCGGCATTTCCCATCCATATTTATGCATCGGTGATCGCTGGTGCAAATGTCATGAGGATTCCCCTGGAACCTGAAAATGGCTTTCTGGACAGGATTATTAAAGTGTGTGAAGCCTGTTATCCCAGTCCAAAGGTTCTGATGCTCAATTATCCCCACAACCCCACCGGCGTTGTGACGGATAAGGCTTTTTTCCAAGAGATTGTAACGCTTGCAAAACGGTTCAAGTTCATGGTCATCAATGACTTTGCCTACGCCAAAATAACCTATGACGGATATGTTGCCCCAAGTTTCCTGGAAATTAAGGGCGCCAAAGATGTTGGTGTTGAATTTGGCTCCTTTTCCAAATCATACAATATGGCTGGCTGGCGCATTGGGTATTGCGTTGGTAATGAAAAAATTGTCGAGGCGCTTGGAAAAATCAAAGGTTATTTTGATTATGGTATCTTTTCCGCCATCCAGGTGGCAGGGATTATTGCGCTCAGGGACTGTGATGATACCATTCCGGAACTTGCAAAAATCTATGAAAACCGTCGGGATGTCCTTTGTTCAGGTCTTGAGCGAATCGGATGGGATATAAAAAAGCCAAAGGCCGGTATGTTTGTATGGGCAAAAATCCCTGAACCTTTTAATCAAATGGGTTCCATGGAATTTGCCATCCAGCTGATGAACAAAGGCAATGTGGCCGTGGCGCCGGGAGCCGGCTTCTCCGAAGAGGGAGAGGGGTATCTTCGTCTGGCCCTGGTTGAAAATGAAGAACGTCTGCGCCAGGCTGTCAGGCAGATGAAAAAAGCCATGGATCAGATGCAAGTATAAGAATGTTTAGCAATTGATGAATCGGATGCAATCTCATGAAAATGGCCCCAATTCTCCCAAATTTTATGTCAATAGTCCGGCAATTAAGGCCCATTAAGGCCCATGATCAAAATTTGTAAAAACTGGTTCTCATTTTCATGAGATTTCGCTTCGATCCCCTAATGACCGAACAGGCTCTTACAGCACCTCAAGTGCGCTCCTCTAAGCCCCCTTCCCCAAACAAAAACCGCTCTATCCAGGAAAGCCCCAGCATAAGCAGCTCCCGGTCATCTTGTTCCACCGCGTCAAGCTGCTGCTGCGGGACCACATAACGCGATAAAAAACTGCTTTCAAAAACAAAACGGCGGAAGGTGTCCATGTTATAGCTGGCCATGAAAGCCATTTTCATGGGCGGACTGTTCACATCAATCTGCCGGAAGTTAAAGGCATTGGACTGGAAGCGGGCGGCAATGCGGGCCCAGCATTTGTTGGGTTCGTGATACATCTCCATTTCTTGATCCGACATCCACGCTTTGGCAGTCCAGGTTTGATCTTCACCATGCCCTTTACAATAATCATGGTGCATGACAAAGTACTGCATGCGCATACTGCCGCCGGCGTCACCATAAATGGCCGGCTCCAGGGGATAGGCCCTGCAGGAGTAGGGTCGATCCGGATAAACCGTACACCCCTTTTTTGTCAAGAAGTTGCAGGGAGCGCCTTGCCGATCGCTCATTTTCAGCATCACGTTGGGAAAGGTGGGCATGTCGCGGATGGCTGTTGTGGTATGTTCAGTCAGAAACGCTTCCGAGGTCATGTTAAGGTTCTGCTTCATGCGCACAATGTCATAGGGATAAAGGTACATATCTGCATTATGACAGCAACGGGTAAAGCAGGATACACCATCGTGACAGGCAAATGTGAATGTGCCACTGCCAAGCAGTTCACGATTTGACATGCTGGCCATGGTATGTTCAGACGTTGTCATAGTTATATTTCCAATGTGTTATGCCCAAGGTCAGAATTCAATCTGTCACAGATGGGTAATTTTATTTTGACCATGGGTCTTATTCGCTTGACAGAAGCGCAGCATCATAGATTTGCGCGACTTCGGCTGTCTGCTCAATGAACAGGTTTTCATCAACTGTGGCAGACCGCTCCTGGAGGGTGAGCCGGTGAATGGCCTTTCGCATGGTTACATAGGCATTCTGGAGAATACCGCTCTCCTCAGCAGATATCAGGGCATCCACACTCAGGGCCTCAAGCAGGCGGACATTATCCGTCCACTCCACAATATCGGGATAATCACAGGCATGGCGCAGCACCAGGTATTGAACAAAAAATTCAATGTCCACAATCCCCCCCCTGCCCTGCTTGAGATCTAATAATCCCGGTTCACATACTAACCGTCGGGTCCGCATTTTTTCACGCATCTGCCCCACTTCATTTTTCAATATTGAATGATCACGCTCACAGGTCAGAATTTTTTTACGTATGGTGTCAAAACGCTTGAACAATGCCCGATCACCGGCCACAGGACGGGCCCGGATCAGGGCTTGGTGCTCAAATGTCCAGGCCTGGTCTTTCAAGTAATCCTCATATGCCTGGATATGGGTGATGATGGTGCCTGACTCCCCGCCGGGACGAAGCCGCATATCAGCACCGTAGAGGGTGCCGGCCGGCGTATGCATGGTCAGAGCATGGATAATGCGCTGGCCAAGATTAGAATAAAACCGGCCGATGTCGATGGACCGTTCTGTACCGCTGGTATATCCGGATTCCGCATCATAAATAAAAACCAGATCCAGATCGGATTTATATCCCATTTCAAATCCGCCCACTTTTCCATAGGCGATGACCATAAATCCGCACCCGTCAGCGCCCTTGCCTTCCATGCCCCTGGGATAACCGTATTTGTGGGTTACAATTTGCCAGGAAGACGCCAACACTTGATTAAGAATGGTTTCAGCAATCCAGGTCAAATGATCGCTGACCTTCATCAGTGGAAAATTGCCTGATACATCCGCGGCTGCGACCCTGAGCGTATTGATCTGGCGGAAAATATTGAGTGCTTCCAGCAGGTATTCCTGATCATCCTCCGGAACCCGGGCCATCAGGCTTTCCATCTCCTGGCCAAGCAGATCGCGTTTGGGCGGTGAATACAGGGTCACCGGATCCATAAGTTCATCTAACAGAACCGGGTGTTGGCTTAAATAGGAAATAATCCATGGGCTTTTACGGGCAAGCACAATCAAGGTATCAAGGGCACCTCTGTTTTCGATAAGCAAAGAGAGGTAACAGGTCCGCCGCTCAATGGTCGCGACCAGGTCAATGAGTTTTCCCATCACCGCGTCTGCATCCTGGTGCTCCCCCACTTTTTTAATGAGCCGGGGCAAAAGCTGGGACAGTTTATTACGCCCGGTCTCAGAAAGCTTGCGGGTATGGGGATGTTCGGCCAGGGATTTAAGATGGCGCATCACAGCCCCTGTATCCCGGTAACCGGCAACAGAGAGATCTTCACCCTGAAACTGGGGATCTGTGATACTGTCCCATATCTGTTTCAATTCCTGGCTGCTGCTGTCATTGTCTTCGTCATCGGCCTGCACCAGAAGTCCGGAAAAATGTTTGTGCACAACACCCTGAACCCTGGACAGCCTGGCATAAAAAGCCTGTTCATCATCATATCCCATGGCCAGGGCAAGGATCTGGCGCTGGACCGGATCTTCGGGGATATCGTGGACCTGCCGATCCTGGTATTCCTGGAGCCTGTTTTCAACGAGCCTGAGAAAATGATACGCGTCTTTGAGTTCATCACACACGTTTTTAGCGATCAGTTTTTTTTCAGCCAAGGTGTCCAGCACCGTCAATATGGGCCGAGCCTGGAGTGCCGGTTCCACCCCGCCCCTGATGAGCTGAAAAAGCTGGCCGAAAAATTCAATTTCCCTGATACCGCCTGCCCCGATTTTGATATTGTGTTTCAGTCTGGCGCTCTTCACCTGCAGTGTGATACGCTGTTTCATATCCCTGAAGGAATCAAAGGATCCATAATCCAGATATCTGCGGAAAATAAAAGGATTCAGGGCTTGAATAATTGTGTTGCCTGCTTCAATATCCCCTGCCACCGGACTTGCTTTGATCATGGCATAGCGTTCCCATTCTCTACCCTGGGACTGGTAATAATATTCAAACGCATCCGCATCCATCACCAGGGGCCCGCTGTCTCCGAACGGACGCAGACGGGTGTCCACCCGGTAAAGATGGGCGCCGCTGTCCATTGAAAACAGCTTGATGAATTCCCGGCACAGTTTTATGAAAAATTGATCATTGGATATGGATCTGTCGCCATAGGTCTGCCCTGACTTTGGAAACACAAAAATCAGATCAATATCCGAAGAAAAATTCAACTCGCCGGCCCCAAGTTTACCCATACCCAGCACCACAATGTTCTGAACATTGCCGTCAGCGTCTTTCGGGGTTCCCCATTTTTGGGTCAGCATAGGATACAATTGTTCAAAACCACAGGAGATGCAGGCACAGGCAAGACCGGATAGATCCGCCATGGTTTCGGACAACGGTGCAGCCCCCGTAAGATCCCGCCAGGCAATACGAATGATTTCATACACCTTGAATTCAATCAACCGGGCTTTAAGCCCTGTGCTGTCCTGATGATCCCCAATAAACGAGGCAAGCTTCTTTTTGATCTCATCCGGGGCATATGATCTATCAAGATCGCCGCTTTGACCAAGCCGTTCAAGTATCAGGGGGGTTGCAATTATATGTTCAGCCGTAAAGGGGCTGAGCAGCATCACCCGGGTAAAATCCAGATCAGGGACAGGCAGCTTGCTGATATCCTGTATATTCCCTGCAGAAAAACAGTTCTGCATCCGTTGCTGCAAGGTTTGATAAAGGGGGGGAGGAAGTGACGGAAAAACACGGGATATTAACTGTTCTATGGCGTCCTGGGTCATGGGGTTTAATCTTTCATGGTGTGGACATCATTAAGTTGCGCGCAATGATCAAGTTTGAGCCACCCATTTTTCCAAGGGAATAGGGATATTGCATATGGCAGAGGATTCCTGTTTCCATATGGTTTCCATGATCACACCTTTCATCATAACCGAGACCAGGCTGTCGGATGAGACCACGATGACAATCACATTCTCATGTTCTGCCGTGAACCGTAGTGCTGAATTGAACCTGGCGCCCCTGGCCCTGTTTTCCCCGGGCACATTCCTGCCCTGCAAAAGGCAGGCAAATCCATGCAGTTTGAGATCAGCCCCGATGTGCAGGGCCCCATCAACCTTGGACAGGGACCGGGTCAAATTATAATTGTCCTGATGTCTCAGATCCAGGGGATGGCGCAGGGAATGTCCCATGATAAAAACCGGGGACGGATTCATGTCAATCACAATGGTGCATCCATACCGGTGGCTGGCAGCATTGTGAACAATCCCGGTGATGATCTGAAATAGAGCTGTTGCGTTTTCAGCATCCATATCAGAGTCCATTAACGCCTCTTCCACCTGTACCATCTTTGCTTTATGTGTGGTGGATTTAAAGCTGCCGTCGGAGAAAGAGCATATCTGGGTGTCATTGAGTCCCAGAAAACCGTATCCGCCCCTGAAATCCACAGAGAGGTAAAAATCCGGTTGATCTTCCCGGGTGATGCCGATAATCGTATTTTCAGTGGCAACCAGTCTTAAATCTGAGTTTTCAACCGACAAAAGCAGCTTTCTGACATGCTTGACATTGTCCAGTACCGGCTGCTCCGCCCTGGGAAGTTCCAGAATAAAATTCATTTTGGGGATTGATTCTTTTTCCACAAAAATCAGCCGGCCCCTGGGCCATTTTCCCTCTTCCGGCGTTCTTGAAATTTTAAGCACGGCCTCTAAAATCGGGTAAACCCGCATTCGGGTATCCCAGCCGATCAGAACATTCATTTCATCCACAATAAAATCTCTGACCGCATGGGTGGCGTATTCTTTGAGAAAAGAACCGGAAATGCCTGTGTACAGGTCTTCTTCATTGGCCATGTCATGGGAGAATCTGTAAACCGCATGCTCCAGCCACCGCTCAGTTGGACCGATACTGCACATATCTGGATGGTGATCAGTAAACCACATCTGATAAACAATGGCGCTGGATCTGCCGCCATAGGATATCAGTCCGGCCAACCCAAGATTTTCTTCGGGAATCACATTGCTGAATTTTTTTTTGTCATATTTGATGGAACACTTTGTTCGCCAGTCATCGGAATCAATATACAACTTTTTGAATTTGGGTTCGTGTCCAGCCAGAAGGTTCTGGGGATCAAAAATATGGATGGGATCATCGGGTGTGATGGCATAAATGACTGCTGCCCGGCTGGGCCCGGAAAAACGCGTCAACCCCTCCCTCAACCCCTCTAAGGTTTCCGTTATGCACCTGCGGATAAAGCCATGATTTGCCAACAGGAGTTCTCCCTTAAATGATTTATTGATTGAAAGGATTAAGTCTCGCACAACCATGGGGTTGAACCGGTTACAATTTTTTCTGCGCCTTGCATCTGGGTGAAGTATCATTGAAAATTTAGAGTGTCAATCCGAGTTTTCAAAGATTCGCAAAAAAGGGTGTTATTGATTTGCCCCTTTTTTTTGTTTGCCCAAACCCATGGGTGTTGATAAAAAATTACGAGTGAAAAACAATACATATCAACCCTATCATTCCCCAAGGCAAAAAAATGATTAAAACGTTTACAGTTAAGGGCGGGCAGGGTACATCCGCCATCCATGTGGGAGAATCCTTGTCACGTGCAGAAGATTACTTGCCGGACCAGGGATCTGTGGTCATCGTTACCGATGAAAACATCCTGAAACATTACGGCGCATCCTTTCCTGCCGGCCATGTGATCACCATCGGTACCGGAGAAAAAATCAAAACCCTTGCTACGCTGGAGTATATCCTGCGGGAAATGATTAAAGCAGGGTGCGACAGGTCAAGTTTTTTGCTGGCCATCGGCGGTGGTATTGTCTGTGACATTGCCGGATTTGCAGCATCTGTTTTTCTAAGGGGTATCCGTTTCGGCTTTGTTTCCACATCACTTCTTTCCCAGGTAGACGCCAGCGTCGGCGGTAAAAACGCAGTGAATCTGGATGCCTTTAAAAATATGGTGGGGGTGTTCCGCCAACCCGAATTTGTCCTGTGTGACATCGAAATGCTGTCTACCCTGCCGGCCAAGGAGATCTCCAACGGTTTGGCCGAGATTGTCAAACATGGACTGATCAAGGATCTATCTCTTCTGGCGTTTGTCGAAAATAACCGGGATAAGGCCCTGGCCCTGGACCGGGACACTGTTTTCCGGATGGTTTCGGATTCAGTTGCCATTAAATCCCGTGTGGTCCAGGCAGATGAACGGGAGGCCGGGGAGCGCAGAATCCTTAACTTCGGCCACACCATCGGACATGCGTTTGAAAAACTCAATCCCTGCGGTCATGGCCGTGCCGTTGCCGCAGGAATGGTCGCGGCAGCACAGTTTTCCCAACTGAAAGGATACCTCACGCAAGGGGATGTGGACCGAATTAAGGATTTAGTTTCAGGGCTTGACCTTCCTGCCGGTTTTGACTTTTCCCCGGAACAGATCATTGAGGCGGCATCCAGGGATAAGAAAAAACAAGGAGATCATCTCTTTTTTGTTTTTCTTGGGCAGATTGGGCAGGCCACCGTGGAAAAGATCAGTTACAATGATCTAAATGGATTTATTCGCGGCTATTTTTAAAAGATGGAAAAAAACTATTGACTGATTTACCTAAATAGGATTTAATCCTATTTAGGTAGATATTGGAAGGAAAGCGTATTGGATCTATTCTACAAAACATGCAAGGCGAACAAGCTGAAAATTACACCCCAGCGTGTGACAATTTACAAGGTGTTAAAAGCCTCTGTTTCCCATCCCAATGCAGAACAGATCCACAAAGAGGTCAAAAAACAATTCCCCAATATCAGCATAGATACGGTCAACCGGACCCTTGTGACCTTTGCCGGGGCCCATCTGATTGATGTTGTGGAAGGTCATGGTGATCCCAGACGGTTTGAGCCAAACCGGAAAGCACATCACCATTTTTACTGTATTTCCTGTCACAACATATTTGATTTCCAGGCAGATGCCTTGGAAAATTTAACCTTGCCCCGGGAGATAGAAGAAAAATTTTTAATCACGGGAAAAAGGCTCTGTGTTAAAGGCTATTGTGATCAGTGCCGCAACAAAACGGCAGATAAACATTAATTTTAGTTGCGGTAAGACTGACACCTGAACGATGAATGTAAGGAATTTAAGGAGGCTCAAATTATGGCAAGTTTAAAAGGAACCAGAACACAAAAAAATCTGCTCACCGCATTTGCCGGTGAATCTCAGGCAAGAATGCGCTATACCTATTTTGCCAGCCAGGCTAAAAAGGAAGGATATGTCCAGATTTCTGCTGCTTTTGCCGAAACGGCAGACCAGGAAAAAGAGCATGCAAAACGGTTTTTTAAATTTCTTGAGGGCGGCGAGATCGAGATTAACGGCACCTTTCCTGCCGGTATCATTGGCTCCACCCTGGAAAATTTGAAAGCATCTGCAGCCGGAGAAAATGAGGAGTGGACCCATATGTATCCGGCATTTGCCGCCACTGCCAGGGAAGAGGGCTTTGATGACGTTGCCATGGTGTTTGACATGATCTCTGTTGCCGAAAAACAGCATGAAAAAAGATACAATGACATGGCAGCCAATATTGAGGCGGGCACGGTGTTCAAAAAAGATGCTCCGGTCACCTGGCGGTGCCGGAACTGCGGTTATGTGCATGAAGGCACTGAGGCCATTGAAATGTGCCCGGCCTGCGCCCATCCCCAGGCCCATTTTGAGGTTCTTGGTGAAAACTGGTAGTTTGTAAAGTTGCCCGTTCCTGATTTTTTTCTATGGGGATAGGCTTTGTTTTCTTCTGCTGAACAAAGCGTATCCCTTTTCCCCCACAATTTCTGATCTGATTTTTCGCTTCCCAAATTGACAAAACCCGATTATGAATTTATAGTTTCGATAATTTTAACCTCAAAATAGGAATGAGCTATGGCTAAAAATATTATTCATCTCAGCGATGAAGATTTTGACGAACTGTTAAAAACTTCTGACAAGCCGGTTATGGTAGATTTCTGGGCCCCTTGGTGTGGTCCGTGCAAAGCCATTGGACCGACTCTTGACGCATTGGCAAGTGAATATGGGGATCAGATAACCATTGCAAAGGTTAACGTGGATGATAACCCCATAAGCCCCAGTAAACACAATGTACAAGCCATTCCAACCCTTATCTTTTTTAAGGATGGCGCGGTTGGCAATCAGATTACCGGCATGGTGACAAAGGAAAAACTTGAAGAGGCCATTAAAAGCTTTATTTAAGGAGCTTTCCAATGAGTGAATATGATCTGGTGATCATCGGTGCCGGGCCGGCCGGTCTGACCGCAGGGCTCTATGCGGCCCGGGCGCGGATGAATGTCTTATTGATAGAAAAGGCCGCCCCCGGCGGTCAGATTCTGATAACGGACTGGATTGAAAATTATCCCGGGTTTCCCGAAGGGATTTCCGGGTTTGACCTGGCCGAAAAAATAAAAGATCAAGCGTTGGCCTTTGGGTTAACCATTAAAACCGCAGAGGTTCAAGGCGTTGACCTTTCCGGGAAAATCAAGGAAGTGATGCTCAAAGAAAAACGTATTAAAACCAAATCTTTAATCATTGCCACGGGTGCATCACCTAGAAAACTTGGGGTTGGCGAGGATAAGTTCACGGGCAAAGGGGTCTCCTTTTGCGCCACCTGTGACGCGCCGTTTTTCCGGGACAAAGTGGTAGCAGCCGTGGGCGGCGGAGATACTGCGGTCCAGGAATCCGTTTTTCTCACCCGGTTTGCTAAAAAAGTGTATTTAGTTCATCGCAGGGATAAATTGCGGGCCACTAAGATTCTCAGGGAAAGGGCGTTTTCCAACGACAAGATTGAATTCATATGGGATAGTGTCGTAACGGGCATGGATGGATTTTTCAACGTTGAAAAAGTTAATGTGAAAAATTTGAAAACCGGCAATGAATCTCAAATCAAGGCAGACGGCTGCTTTATCTGGATCGGGATTCTGCCCAACACTGAATTCATAAAAGGGGATGTGAAAACGGACGAAACCGGTTTTATCCTTGTGGACAGCAAAATGCAGACCAACGTGCCCGGTGTATTTGCCATCGGCGATGTCAGGGATACGCCTTTACGCCAGATCGCAACGGCTGTGGGTGATGCGGCTATCGCAGCGGTGAGTGCAGAGCATTATATAGAGAACTTATAAAAATGAAAAAATTGCTCATCGCAGGATTGGTCATTGTTCTGTTGTCAGGGTGTTCCCTGTTTGAAGAAAAACATCAGATGAACAAAAACGCCCAGCAACTGTCAGCTGAAGGGGCCGCTTCATTTATGAACGAGGACTACGCAGATGCGATCAAGGCGTATACGGATCTGAAAGACTGGTACCCGTTCAGTAAATATGCCATTCTGGCGGAATTAAAAATTGCCGATGCACATTTTCATCTTGGGGAATATCCCGAGGCGATTGCTGCCTACGAAAGCTTTGAAAAGATGCATCCCAAAAATGAGGCTGTGCCATATACCATCAACCAGACTGCCATGTGCTGGTTCAATCAGATAAATACCATAGACAGGGACGCAACACCTTCAAAAAAGGCCATGGCTGAATTTGAAAGGCTGATCCAGTTGTTTCCGGACAATGAGTACAGCCAGCAAGCCTTGGCACATATTGATGCATGCATTGACAACATCGCCAGCCATGAATTGTATATCGCAAATTTTTATAATAAAACAAAAAAATACAAGGCTGCACTGAAGCGGTACCAGTATATTGTGGAAACCTATACCGGAACCGACCAAAGTCAAATCGCCCTTGAAAAAATTCCCGAGGTATCTGAAAATATTAAAGCCGTTGAATCTGACAACGAAAAAAATCAACAATTCTAAATGTGGGATTTCTGGCTCCCAGAACTCAGAACATTTCACCTGATTTCTTGTCATACTGAGAACAAAATCAATAATCTTGGCAACCATCCGGAACCATCGAACGGTCACATTTAGAATTGCTGAAAAAAACTAAACAACCACCGACTACAAGTCGGTGGGTTTGGAAGCGCGGACTGAAAGCCCAGCAATACCGGCAGAGCCGGTTTATTCGATATCAAATTGATCATTGGGGTCTTTTTCAAAATGATGAGATAAATACTTTTGGATCATCTCTTTGGTAAGCTCCCCGGACGTTACACAAAAATAGCCTCGGGCCCAAAA
>PDWI01001676.1_pt1 | contig 34453 bp, 29 predicted proteins | sample 1430891 | NCBI WGS metagenome assembly PDWI01 (sample SAMN01162508, study PRJNA174530) | Oral metagenome, whole genome shotgun sequencing project. | biome: Marine environment; feature: Marine mammal; material: Swab sample of the gingival sulcus; isolation source: swab sample of gingival sulcus... | reverse complement strand
ATGTCAGTCTTAAAATAATCACCGTCAACCAATGTTTTTGACCTGTTTTGGACAATTTCATAAGGGATTTTTGGTGATTTATGATAATCATAATCTATCGCATCCAGCGATTCTTCTATGTGTAAAGTTCTGGATTTTCCTTGATCATCAGTTCTGTCCCAATCATAAAGTCTGTAAGTAACATCGCTACTCTGCTGTATTTCTGCCAGTAGAATACCACCACCTATACTATGTACCAAGCCGGGGGTAATATGAAACACATCACCGGCTGTCACCGGTTGTTGATGCAAAACACCCGGCAATGTTTTGTTTTGGATATGTTCCAGCAATGTTGCTTTGTTGAGCTCCTGATTGAACCCCAAATAGAGTTTGCTGTCCTTATCCGCCTGAACAATATACCACATTTCCTCTTTCCCCAGACTGTTGTGCCGTTGTTGCGCCAGAACATCATCAGGATGCAACTGTACACTCAAATCCTCACGGGCATCAATAAACTTGATTAACAAGGGAAATGTTTTGTTGTATTTTTTATAAACCTTTTGACCTAATAATTCCTTGGGATATTCATCAAGAATGTCCTGCAAGCTTTTGCCTTTCATAGCGCCATTGGACACTACGGACACAAAACCTTCTATGGCAGAAACCTCCCAACTTTCACCTACAGAATTACTCACCGGTTGTTTATGCAATACACTATTCAATAATGTACCGCCCCATATTTTTTCTTGCTGTATGGGTGTAAATTTTAATGGATATAACTGTGACAATACCTTATAATTTTGACCACAAAAATAAAACTTCTACTTTAATAAGCGTATATAATATCCTATCAAACCCAAAGCCGCAACCACTTGAAGCCTATCTTAGCCTTTCACTCTCCACTTTTTTAAAGTTGGTAAAGAGCTCAATCATTTTTAAGAAAGCATCGACCAGATCTTTGGTTTCTAACAATATACTGAAATAAAGTTTGGCATTCTTTGGACTGGTTTCTTCTACTCTTATACGTTTCACCTGATTATTGATTAAGTCTTCAATATAAGTGAACAAACTTGTTTTCTCGACCAGTAAAATATCCAGTTTCGCAAACTCCTGACTCTGGAAAATATCTTCAATCGCCAATAACATATCATCCAATTCAGTCTGTATCTTCTGCAAATCAGCTAATTGAGACGATTTAAGTTTCTTGTGGTTATTATTAACGTGATTATAACTCGCCGTTGATATATAATTAATAGACTGAGAAATATCCTGAATATACCTCAAAATCAATATATAGAACTTACTACCTCTCAATGATGGATCATCATCAATAGATTTGATATAATAGAACAGCTCACTTTCCAGCCTTTCTACTTCTGTTTCCAGTTTATCGACGTGTTTTTTGTTCTTTTTAAGTTTGTTGAGGTCATGCGCACTTAAATCTATATATACATTGGCATACAATTTTCTTACCCGCTTGACGACTTCTGAAATTTTATCTGAACTTTCATCTATAACCTGTTTTACGCTTTTGTTTAATGCGTAATCATAGTTCTTCTGCTCCCGTTTTTCTTTTTCTTTGTTTTTAAAGTTGATGAAATTTTTGAAAATAATTCCAAAGACCAGAATAAGCAACAAGGCTACAGCTGTTATTTTACCCAGATAAATGATATAGACAAAGGTTCCTGAAACAATAAAAGCTATAATAGCGGTCAAAAACCAGCCGCCTATAACATTAAACACACCGGCAACCCTGTAAACGGCACTCTCCAAGCCCCATGCCCGGTCTGCCAGGGAAGTACCCATGGCTACCATAAATGTAACATAAGTAGTCGACAATGGTAATTTCATGGATGTAGCAATAGAAATAAGAATTGCCGCCATCACCATATTAACCGAAGCTCTGACCATATCAAAGGCAGGCATATTGTGTTTTTTATCCAGTGGCAAATCAATCACAGGCTTCTGAAATCTACTATCGACGTATTTGATCCAGGATTTAGGGAATATTTTTTCAACTGTATTATTAAATGCATTAGCCGCACGTACCACTACTCTTGAAAGGTCATTAGGATGAAAACGCTCTGCCCCTTCTGTCTGACGCGCTAAGTTAATCTCTGTTTCAGTTACTTTTTTGGCTTTTTTAGACAACCATAAAGTAACCACCATAATACCACCTGCTAACAATAAGAGGTAAGTATTCGTTGGTACTTTACCGGACAGTGCCGTCATTTTAAGCTCAGTCGCCAAAGACCCGGATTCCTCTAAAATAAAATATGAATCCAATGCTGTAATAGGCACCCCTATAAAATTGACCAAGTCATTACCGGCAAAAGCCAATGCCAGAGAAAATGTACCTAAGCCTATAATAATTTTAAGCAAATTGACTTTGGTTAAAAGTAGTGTTATATACCCCAACAAAGTCCAAAAAACAAAGCTTCCAAGCAAAATCACAAACTGATAATTATCCATCACATCTTTTAAAGAAACATATAATGAACTTCCTTTGATACCTTTTATAATGATAAAATAGACGATAGCTGTAATGGCTAAACCTGCAAAAATAGCTTGTAATAACTTACTTCTGGTCTGAAAACCGTAGGAATAGACCAAACGGGAGAAAAACATCACAATAGCCCCCACGGTAAAGGCTACGACCACCGAAAGAAAGATACCCAGAATAATCTCCAGAGCTTTACCGGAATTAATATATTTACCCAGATCTGACAGGGTTTCCGCATCATTGACGGACACTTTTATAAATGCCATAATAACCGCTGCACCCAATAACTCAAACACAATAGACACCGTCGTTGATGTAGGCATCCCCAGCGTATTAAAGACATCCAGCAGTAATATATCGGTTATCATAACCGCCATAAAAATATACATCAATTCATTGAAGTAGAACTCTCCGGGCACAAAAATACCTTTCCTTGCCACTTCCATCATACCACTGGAAGTTGCCGCTCCCAGAAATATACCTATACTGGCAATAATCATAATATTTCTGTACTTCAATGCTTTTGAACCAATAGCAGAATTTAAAAAGTTAACCGCATCATTACTAACCCCTACCACCAAATCTAAAATAGCCAAAACGCCTAAAGCAACGAGCATCAAAATATAAATATCATTCATGTCTGAGTAATTTTAATTAGTCAATGCAAAAATATTAAAGGCTATGTTAATCCAATGTTACTAAATTGTATTTTTTTTAACAGTAAATTTAAGCAAGTAAACACCGATAGCACACAAACAAAACACCTTAAACAGTTGAATAAGAGAATAATAAACCTAAATCAACAATACAAAACACGTTATTTGTAATTTTGATTGACCAGATAAACCGCAATGAGAATAAACAAGCCGGCTACAATCTGAGGTAAATGAATGCGTTCGCCATCTGCCAAACCCCAAAGAAGCGCAACCACAGGAATGAGGTAAGTGACTGATGAGGCAAACAGCGGACTGGACAATTGCACCAATCTGTTAAAAAATATTTTTGCCAGGGCTGTCCCTATAACTGCCAGAATAGCCACATATCCCAAAGACGGTAAGACGGCAGATTGATTGAAATCAATCTCAAAAAAACCTGACTGAATCAACACAATGATTGCCGGAACAATAGCAATACAAAAATTACCCACCGCAATAGCTACGGCATCGAGATCTGATAAATATTTTTTTAAGACATTGACATTGACGGCATAGCCTATACTCGCCAAAACAATCAACCAGGCATAGGCATAATTATCAAGAGGATTCAACCTGGCGCTTTGCATAATGAGAAATACCGTAGCAAACATCCCCAGAAAAACCCCAAATACCTGTTTCTTTTTAAAGACAAAACCAAAAAACAAAACCCCCAATAAAAACGTATTAAGCGGAGTCAATGAATTCAAAATAGCAACTATACCACTATCAATATGTTCGATAGCATATGTGAATAAAAAAGCCGGCACAAATGTCCCTGCCATAGCATTAATAAACAAAGGAATAAAGTGTCTCCGTTTAATCAGCAAAACCTTCCTGCCCACAAACATCAACAAGACAAAACCGGCAATAATCACCCGCAATGCACCTACCTGAATAGGTGTCAGTGTAATTAATGCCTTTTTCATTAGAATAAAAGAACTGCCCCAGACTATGGCAAGCCCGGCAAGCATCAACCATTTTTTATCAAATGTTTTCATTCGCCTTGTAAATACCAAACAAAAATATCGTTTTCTGCAATACCTCACACAGTCTTTTCAAACTTCATTTTGACCAATGTTAAAAACTTATCAGAAAAATATTTTCAGTTCCATTCATATTTTCTACTTTTGCCAAAACCTAAAGGTATGCATCAGACAAAATATATTTTTGTAACCGGTGGCGTTACATCATCATTGGGAAAAGGTATTATAGCAGCATCGCTTGCCAAGTTACTTCAGGCACGCGGTTATACCGTAACCATTCAAAAATTAGACCCCTATCTCAACATAGACCCCGGAACTTTAAATCCTTATGAACACGGCGAATGTTACGTTACTGAAGACGGCGCTGAAACTGATTTGGATTTAGGACATTACGAGCGTTTTTTGAATACACCGACGTCTCAAGCCAACAATGTTACGACCGGAAGAATATACCAGGCCGTTATTGACAAAGAACGCCGGGGGGATTTTCTGGGCAAGACGGTACAAATCATCCCACATATTACCGATGAAATAAAATACAGGATAAAATTACTGGAACAGAATCACAACTTTGATGTCGTCATTACAGAAATAGGCGGCACCATAGGCGACATAGAATCACTGCCTTACATTGAAGCCGTACGTCAATTGATTTGGGAATTGGGTGAAGATAATGCCCTAGTCATTCACCTGACCTTACTCCCCTATCTATCTACAACCGGAGAGCTCAAAACCAAGCCCACCCAACACTCTGTCAAGATGCTGATGGAAAGCGGGATAAGCCCGGAAGTTTTGGTGTGTAGAACAGAACACCACATCACTGATGAGATTAGAAACAAATTGGCTTTATTCTGCAATGTAGAGAAAAAAGCCATCATAGAATCCATAGACGCGGAGACTATTTATGATGTGCCTCTGTTAATGCATGAAGAAGGTTTGGATCAGGTCGTATTGGAAAAATTAGGTCTTTCAACAGTTAACGCACCCCAGCTGAAAGAATGGAATGAATTTTTATACAAGTTTAAAAACCCTAAACGCCACGTAAAAATAGGGTTGATAGGAAAATATGTTGAATTAAAGGATTCCTATAAATCCATAAGCGAAAGTCTTATTCACGCCGGTGCCTCTAATGACGCAAAAGTTGACATCCAATGGATACACTCCGAAGATTTAAAACCTACAGAAGTTCCTGATTTACTCAAAGATTTACACGGGATTATCGTAGCACCCGGTTTTGGTGCCAGAGGTATAGAAGGCAAAATAAGAGCCGTACAATATGCCCGTGAAAACAATATTCCGTTCTTCGGTATTTGTCTCGGCATGCAAATGGCCGTTATAGAGTTTGCCAGAAATGTGATGAACTTAAAAGATGCCAATTCTACGGAGATGGACTCTTTGGCTACTGAGCCGGTTATTGATTTAATGGAAGCTCAAAAATCCATTAAAAACTTAGGCGGCACTATGCGTCTGGGCGCTTGGGATTGTGTCCTGAAACCACACACGACAGTTGCTGAGGCTTACAAACAAGAAAAAGTAAGTGAGCGTCACAGACACCGTTATGAATTTAACAACGATTACCTCAAGCCCTTTGAACAAGCAGGTCTGAAAGCCTCGGGCTACAATCCCAAAACAGGATTGGTAGAAGTGGTAGAAGTTGACGGACATCCTTGGTTTGTAGGGGTACAATACCACCCTGAATACAAGAGTACGGTACTCAAACCACACCCGTTGTTTGTGGACTTTGTCAAGGCTGCATTAACCCATCAAGAGGCTCACAAATAAGGTTGAAATCAACAGTTTAAAAACTATACATTCAATCTCAATACAGATGGCGCTGTTTGGTCGTACTTCAACACACGTTTACTATGGCTACCAGTGAAATACCGGATTGGCAATGACACAGATGCTACGCGTAAACTACATTTAACGGCAATTTAGCAAACACAGGCAGATACATGCCTTATTTTTACTATTTTTGTAACCTTTAATTTTTTAAAACACCAATAAGGACTTATGGAGCAGAAAAAATTTGATGTCAATAGTTTACTTGGATTTATATTGATGGGAGCCATCATCATGTGGATGTTTTTCAATCAAACCAAAAAAACACAAGAGGCACAAATAAAACAACAGGAAGAGCAACACATTGCCGATAGCATTCAAAAAGCCCAAGCCGGCACAAAGGTCTTAGACTCTTCAGCACAAGTCAATCATCAGCCGGAGACAATTGTAACCGATTCTTTAATCAACAAAGACCTTAGGAATCAATTGGGCGTTTTTGCTTACAGTGCTCAGCTACCTTCAGCTCAGGAAAACACCACCTATATAGAGAATGACGTGCTGAAAATAGGCGTTAGTAATAAAGGGGGGCAGATTACTTCTTTATTACTCAAAAAATTCAACACCTATGATGGAAAACCGATGTACCTGATCAATGAAGGTAATGCCAACCTTAACTTACAAATAGCGACAACAGGTCAAAAAACACTCAACACCAATGGCTTGTTTTTCCAACCGCAATTAACAGAAAAGGATGGTTTCCAGTCTTTATCAATGAAGTTAAAAGTATCCCCTACGCAGTATCTGGAATACATTTATACACTGAAACCATCAGATTATCTGATAGACTTTGACATCCGTTCTCAGGGACTGGAACAAGTGATCAACACCAGCCAACCGGTCAATTTCAATTGGGATTTAAAAGCCTTTCATACAGAAAAAAGCATCAGGTATGAGAACCAATACACGACTTTGAATTACCGTTTTGACGGTGATGACTATAAAGAAGTTACGTCTGCCAAAAAAGACAAAGAAAAAACCATAGAAGAGGTTACCTGGATTTCTTACAGACAGCAATTCTTTAATTCAATTTTAACTACAGATAAACCCTTTAAAAAGATAAATGTAGTTGTTGAAAATATGGTTGAAGACGAAGATAAAGACACCCTGTTCACCAAAGCGTTTCAATCGACAATACCTTTGACCGCCAACAACGGTAATCTCAACGAAAACTGGCAGTTTTATTTCGGCCCGTCAGATTACAATGTCTTAAAAACCTATGAAGGCAAGCATTTTGAACGTTCTGTCAATATGGGTTGGGGAATTTTCCGCTGGATCAATAAGTACTTATTTATTCCTGTATTCAACGGATTGAAAAGCATTATTGGCAGTTATGGATTGATTATCATTCTAATGACCATTGTTGTACGTATTCTTATGTCACCATTGGTTTATAAATCTTATCTGTCCAGTGCCAAAATGAAGGTGTTAAGACCGGAAATGGAAGAAATCAACGCCAAATATCCGGGTAAAGAAAATGCCATGAAACGCCAACAAGAAACCATGGCACTTCAAAATAAAGCCGGGGTCAGCATGTTGTCGGGTTGTATTCCCGCACTCTTGCAGATGCCTGTATTCTTTGCCTTATTCAGGTTCTTCCCTGCTAATTTTGACCTGAGACAAAAAAGCTTTTTATGGGCAGACGATTTATCATCTTATGACAGTGTATTAAAATTACCTTTTAAAATTCCAATTTACGGCGACCACGTGAGTCTGTTCCCGCTATTGGCGTCTATTGCTATTTTCTTTTATATGAAAATGTCACAAAGCCAACAAGCCAATATGCAACCGCCCCAACAAGAAGGTATGCCGGATATGCAACAGATGATGAAAGTGATGCTCTATATCTCCCCCATCATGATGTTATTCTTCTTTAATATGTATGGTAGTGGTTTGAGTTTGTATTACTTTATCTCCAACCTGTTGACTATTGCCATAATGTTTGTCATTAAAGAATATGTGATAGATGAAGATAAAGTTCATGCTTTGGTTCAAAAGAAAAAAGCAGAAGCTCCAAACCGTAAGAAAAGTGCTTTCAGACAACGTTTGGACGAAGCCATGAAACAAGCTCAGGAGCAGCAAGAACGCCAAAAGAGAATGAAAAAATAATATTTTTCACCAGCCCCGACAGAAATCGGGGCTTTTTTTTTGATACTACTCATGTTGTATAATATTCCTTTGAATTCGCCTAAGGAAATTTATCGAACGGCTTTCTTTATACCTCAAATTGCTTAAATTTGACTTTTAATTTTTTTCAGACCTTGAAGTACAAGATAGAATCCATAACCAATACCATCATCAGTGGTGATACCGTAGAAGAGTTAAAAAAAATTCCTTCACAATCTGTTGACCTTATCTTTGCCGATCCGCCTTATTTCATGCAAACCGACGGTGCATTAATCAGGGCTGAGGGGACTAAATTCAGTGGGGTTGAAGATTCCTGGGATAAATTTGACAGCTACAAAGCTTACGACACTTTCTGTGAACAATGGCTGTCAGAATGTAAACGCATTTTAAAGGACGATGGTTCTATTTGGGTGATTGGCGCTTTCCAAAACATCTACCGAATAGGTTATATCATGCAAAATCTTGGGTTTTGGATACTCAATGACGTGGTTTGGGCTAAAAACAATCCGGTACCGAATTTTAAAGGCACCCGTTTTACCAATGCTAATGAGACCTTGTTGTGGTGTAGCAAAGATAAAAATGCCCGTTATACGTTCAACTATAAGACCATGAAACAACTCAATGGCGGTAAACAAATGCGAAGCGTATGGAATTTAGGGATTTGTATAGGTAACGAACGCTTAAAAGACGAGAATGGCCAAAAAATTCATTCCACACAAAAACCTGAGCAATTATTAGCCTATGTCATTTTATCTTCTTCCAAACCCGGACAAATAGTATTAGACCCGTTTATGGGCACAGGTACTACGGCGGCAGTTGCCAAACACACCTTGAGACAGTATATAGGTATAGAACGGGAACAACAATATATCCGGGCTGCAGAACAAAGGCTGGAATCGGTAACACCGGATCACAACAATGACTTGTATCTCAATATACCGGATAAAAAACAACCCAGAGTTGGGGTTGATAAACTGATAGCTTCAGGCTATTTACAAACAGATGAGTTACTATACGATAAAGCGGGTAAGAATGCTGTACGGTTAACCGCCAACGGTCATGTGTCTTTGGGTGATAAAACATTATCCATTCATAAAATGTCTGCCTTGATTTTAGGCAAAATCAATCATAACGGGTGGACGTATTGGCACGTCAAACGTCAAGGACAGTTGGTCTCCATTGACGATCTGAGACAAGACTTTCGCAAGGCTCTGGAACCTTAAATCATAAAGGGTAATTAGCCGGGTTGGTTGACAGGTTAGCGTTGAAAAACCTTATAGCCGGAAAAGTTCTATAAGCAAGCATCTGTCATCAGGGAGTTGTGGCGACTAAAAAACATCAAACTATGAGCTATATTAAAATCTCAGACAACCATTATGACTGCACACAATGCCCTACCAGATGTGATGGTAAGAGTAAACTCAATTACCGGTTTGAAGATGATGTCGCTTTTGCTGAAGAGCAGGAACAGATGATTATCGATTATATCAATACCAACACCGGATACCAAGCGGCTAAAAGTCACAAAGACGGTTACCCGGATATTGAAATCTATCACAAAGATGGTTCGCTGCGCTCATATCTGGAAATCAAAGCCCAGAGGCGAACTTTCATGATGGTCAAAGAGCGTTTGCCCCAAGCAGACTTAGTGCCTTCAGAGACTTTGGCGCTTAATCTGAGTGATTTATTACGTTATTTTAAGATTGAAAAAACTGAACAAATACCTGTTGCCATTCTTTGGGTTCTGACCGACAGACCTTGCGTGTTGCACCCTGATGAGCAGCATTTTTATTATCAGCATTGCCGTGTTCTACAGACTATTTACAACAAGTATAAACACAAGCGCCGGTTCAGGCGTCAATCCGGTAAAGGAGACATCGTCAACGGGGAACATAAAGGCGTCGTAGTCAATTATCACTTTAGCCTTAACGAGTTAAAACGATGGATGATTTAGAGGCTGTCATATCGATTTTAAATCAGATTTACTAAAACAACCTTTCTGATGTAGTAACTTTTCAGGGATATTCTACACCAACTAATCCTTTTGAATAATTTGCCCCAAGGCTTTAAAGAGTTCACCATCGGAAAGTTCTGCGCCTTGTTCTATGAGTTTAAATAATTCCAGGTTACGTTCATTGACGTAATTTTTTGTGCCTTTGAGGTATTCTATAAAACGGGAATTCGAATTGTTGATAAACCACTCAATACCTTCTTCCGTACGCAGGTCATAAGCCGTATTATTGACTTGTACCATAATCCTGTTGATTTGGTTGGGTTCGCAGTGGAATAGATTGATGGTTTGTTCCGCATAATGTTCCAGATATTGGGTGCGGTTTAACACATCCTCCCAGACCAAATCTGAAAATTGTTCTAAAAAAGTGTCTACTTGTTTTAAGTCATTGGATTTTATACGATCCCAAGCGGCTTTATCAATACCGTTTGAGGCAAGGAAAGTCGCAAATTCTTCATGCAGCGCTTCAAACTGCTCTTTAGATAGTAGTCTGTATTTCATGTGTTTATTTTTTCTTGTTGTTTAATGGTCACCTATAACCTTTGATATTTAAAATAATCATGCCTCAGCGTGTTTAATGATGATTATAAACCTGTCGATCTCACAGTATCAAAAACTAAAACCCAACAACCTTAGCTGTTACACATCTTAGGTTGACATCAACATTCATTTATAGAACCGGTACTATCATTGATATTTTCCCGAACCTTTCAGCAGACCTTAATAAAGTGGCAAAAATACGTTATTACAGACGAAATTCCTTGATTTTCTGAAGAGAAAAATTATTTAATTTCAAAAACAAAAAAATGTTTGGTCAATTAAAAAATTTTATATGTTTACACCGTACAAAATCAACATCAATTAAAGACATTATTTTAGTCTAAAGAGAAATCAAAAATGTCTATGGTCGTTATAAAAAATATTGCTGGTCTAATAAAACCTATGAGCATTGTCATTATATCTTCTTTAATAATACAAATGAGGGTATAGTTCTTTCATTTATACTATAGGTTATTTATTATTTTACAATTATCTTACGATTTATATTAAATGAAAATACGCTATACAGATTTAATCGATCAAACATTTTACTACCCACAGGAAGAATTTGAAACCAAGAAAGGGAATTTATTCTTTCATGGTATAAATTTGATGCAACTAGTTGAGCAATATGGCACACCGCTTAAGTTTAATTATTTACCGAAAATTTCTGAAAACATCCAAAAATCAAAACAATGGTTTGCAGAGGCGTTTAAAAAATTAGATTATAAGGGCACTTACAACTATTGTTATTGCACCAAGAGTTCGCACTTTAAATTTGTTCTTGATGAGGCTTTAAAAAACGATATTCACATCGAAACCTCATCGGCGTTTGATATTGACATCGTCAACAGTTTAAAAAAAGAAGGCAAGCTGACCAATGATAATTATGTGATATGCAACGGTTTCAAACGTGAGGCTTATATCAATAACATTACAGACTTAATCAACAATGGGCATCACAACTGTATTCCTATCATTGATAATTATGAAGAACTCGATCTGTTGACTACCGGTATCAACAAGACCTTTAAAGTGGGGATCAGAATAGCCTCAGAAGAGGAACCAAAATTTGAATTTTACACATCCAGATTAGGTATCGGTTATAAAAACATTGTCAATTTTTACCGAAATAAAATTGAGAGTAATGATCAGGTTGAACTCAAAATGCTACATTTTTTCATCAATACGGGCATTAAGGACAACGCTTATTATTGGAACGAACTTCATAAATGTATGCGGGTATATGTCAACCTTAAAAAGATATGTCCTACACTGGACAGTCTGAACATAGGCGGTGGGTTTCCCATCAAAAACTCATTGGGTTTTGATTACGATTATGCATATATGGTTGAGGAAATCATCAACCAAATTAAACTGGCTTGTGATGATGCCGGCGTCCCAGTTCCACATATATTTACTGAATTTGGCTCTTTTACGGTAGGTGAAAGTGGTGGTATGATATACAAAGTACTGTACCAGAAAAAACAAAATGACCGTGAAAAATGGAATATGATTAACTCTTCTTTTATCACTACATTACCGGATAGCTGGGCCATCAATAAACGCTTTATATTACTGCCAATCAACAGGTGGAATGACACTTATGAACGGGTCTTACTCGGCGGTCTTACCTGTGATAGCGATGATTATTACAACAGTGAGCAACACATTAATGGTATTTATTTACCTGTTTACAATGCTAATAAACCTCTATATATAGGCTATTTCAACACAGGGGCATATCAAGAGAGCATAGGCGGTTATGGGGGCTTGCAACACTGCCTTATCCCTCAGCCGAGGCATCTTTTGATCACAAAAGATGATGCGGGAAATATTATCACGGAAATTTTTAGAGAACGACAAAACGAAAACGAATTTTTAAATATATTAGGTTATGAACAATAGAACCTTTGCAGGAATTCCTGAAGCAAATGCGCAACCGGGAACTTCAAAAATCGTATTAATTCCGGTAACCTATGATGGGACAAGTACCTATCAAAAAGGGGCTGACAAGGGACCGGAAGCTTTTCTTGAAGCAGCTGAAAACATGGAACTTTATGATATTGAAACCGGAACAGAAGTCTTTCAGGAAGGCATTTATCTTGCAGAAACCATAGACGAAGCATCATCCCCTGAAAACGTGTTTAAAAAGGTTTACGAAACGACCAAGGCTTATATTAACAAGAAAAAATTTGTAACCTTATTTGGGGGTGAGCATTCTATATCCATAGGTGCCATAAAAGCCCATTATGAGCACTATGACAATTTGACTGTATTACAAATAGACGCCCATGCAGACCTACGCAAAACTTATCTCGGCAGTCCTTATAATCATGCTTGTGCGGTGTATGATGCCAGTCAGAATACCAATTTGATTCAAGTTGGGATTCGCAGCATGGACAAATCAGAGGTCTCTATTATGGATCAGGAGAAAGTTTTTTTTGCGCATGATATGCTGTATAATGAGGGTTGGATGGAGGATGCCTTGGATCTTATGACCAAAAATGTTTATATCACCTTTGATTTGGACGCACTCGATCCATCTATACTCCCCGGCACCGGTACACCCGAACCCGGTGGTCTGATGTGGTATGAAACCCTTGAATTTCTTAAAAAAGTAATGACCGAAAAAAATGTTGTGGGTTTTGACCTTGTAGAGCTCTGTCCCATACAGGGGAGCAAAGTTTCCGAATTTTTAGCCGCAAAACTTTACTATAAAATGTTGAGTTACAAATTTGCACCGGCAGAAGACCCCGAAGAAGATGAAGATACTTATACAAACAATACATTTAAAATATCAAAGTTTAAAGACAGAGATGATTAAACATTTTTTCAGCATATAAATTGACAGTCCAGACCGGGCTTAAAACAACAGTTTACAATACTAATTCAGCCTGTAGCGTACCGGTACTGACAGTCATAATTAAATCATATAAGGAATACTACATATCATTTTTAAAAACCTATTCAAAATATGCAATCACCTATTTCAGATTTTATCAATAAGTATTTTTTACACTTTAATGCAGCCTCATTAGTTGATGCCGCCAAGGCTTATAAAGAGCAATTAGATCAAGGGTCAAAGATGCTTGTATCATTAGCCGGCGCTATGAGTACGGCAGAACTGGGCAAAATATTTGCCGAAATGATTCGCCGGGACAAAGTGCAAATTATTTCTTGCACCGGCGCCAATCTCGAAGAGGACATTATGAACCTTGTTGCACACTCGCATTACAAACGTGTTCCGGATTACCGTGATTTGACTCCACAGGACGAATGGAATTTGTTAGAAAAAGGATTAAACCGCGTGACCGATACTTGTATTCCGGAGGAAGAAGCCTTCAGACGTTTACAAAAACATATTTATAAAATCTGGAAAGAAGCAGAAAACAACGGCGAACGTTATTTCCCCCACGAATTTATGTATAAAATGCTATTGTCCGGTGTATTAGAAGACTACTACGAAATAGATCTTAAAGACTCGTGGATGTATGCCGCTGCTGAAAAAAACCTGCCTATTGTCGTACCGGGTTGGGAAGACAGTACGATGGGTAATATTTTCGCCTCTTATGTTTTAAAAGGAGAGTTAAAAGCCTCTACGATGAAATCAGGCATAGAGTATATGGCATTTTTGGCAGATTGGTACACTGAAAATTCAGACAACGGTATTGGTTTTTTTCAAATAGGTGGTGGTATCGCCGGTGATTTTCCTATTTGTGTTGTTCCGATGTTGTATCAGGATCTGGAACGTACAGATACACCATTTTGGAGTTATTTCTGTCAGATATCAGACTCTACCACAAGCTATGGGTCGTATTCCGGTGCCGTGCCCAATGAGAAAATCACTTGGGGGAAACTGGCTATTGACACCCCAAAATTCATTATTGAATCTGATGCAACAATTGTTGCCCCATTATTATTTGCATATGTCTTAAACATGTAATACTATTGCAGTGTTAAATCATTTCACTAACCTAATTTATATCGATTTTTTTTCAAATGAAGCGTATCATTGTTGACTATAGTAAATTGACCAAAGAAATTTTAGATCTTTTGGTAGAAAAATATCCCGATGGTTATAATGCGATGGATATTATCAACTTTAGAGATGCCAAAAAAAACCTTATTGATGCCATAAGAGTGGAAACCGAAGACACTATATACTTGGTTAAGGTCAGTAAAAAGTTAGAGAATTCCATGGAGGAACACGAAGTGGATAATGACAATGATGATTTTGATGATAACGATGATGATTTGATCTTTGATCAGGATATAGACATCAGTGAAGACCCTGATTTCGACAATTAGCATCTATCAAAAAACTCCCGAAAAACTTTAAAGCTTTCTCTATTTACAGCATACCTCAATAAACCGGGTATCCAATACCGGTCTTTTGAAGAACACTTGCGACTGCTTGAATGTAGGTTTATTTCAATCTAAACCGCATTTCAACCGGTAAATGATCTGATGCCTGAGCAAATGAGTTCATGACCCGTCCATCGACATAGTCAATGGTATTTGTAGAGTAAAAGATAAAATCTATACGTTTGAATGGATCAGCTGTATCATAGGTATTTTCATAACTGCCCGGTGTAAAAGCGGCATTACCAATATCTGTTTGGCTTAATATCTTATCTATCGCAGGACTCTCAAAGTCAGGGTCACTGTTAAAATCCCCTAACAATATGGTAGGATAGTCCTTGGCAAATCGATTATACAACGCTAAAACATCATCAGTATGTATTACCCGTGTAGGCTTGTCAAAAGCTTCCAAATGCACATTGATAACCTTAACCTCTCGACCATCAAGATTGACCGTCACCACTTGTGCCAAACGGTCTAAATAGAACGCATCTCTATAAAACGGATTATCCCCTACCCTTGGCAGAACAATACGCTCGTGTTCACTCAGCGGATACTTACTCAAAACAGACTGTCCGGAAACAACTTGCCCAAAGTTGGCCTTTAGCGGCCAATAAGGAAAAGGCACATAATGCTTATCCCAATTAATGGCCTTAGCAGCATAAGGATACCCCAACTTAGCAATTTCATCCTGTTGATCAACACTGTAAGAACGCGTGGCATCATAATCTATTTCCTGAAAAACAATGATGTCAGGGTCAGATAGTTCAAATTGGTCTAAGACCAAATTCATATTGGTTTCAAGAAACGCCTTTGTTCTTTCCACTGGCCGGTTATTGGTCATACCACTGAGGTAACCAATATTGTAAGTCACTATACTATATATAGAATCATGAGTGGTCACGGGCTTGTAATCATAGGTAATCATCTGCGCATAGTCCTCCTCCGACTGCGTGGGAGATGAAGCCCAAAAATAAAATATGACAAAGGCTATCAATGCTAAGGTACACAGGAATAAAATCCCTCTTAAAATTTTTTTCATAATCTTATGTATTAAAAATTATACCTCTGCTGAAAAAACACTAAACCCTGTATTGACCGTGTGATTAGCTTAACTTCAACTTGAATTTCAACTCAAACACCTTTAAAAGGGGAAAGTTTTATGCTTTAAATCATCTTATCAGCTCAGAGCAACCTTTGATATAAAGCTAAGACACTCCTACAAGACAACACTATTAGTCCACCGTTATGACTTTACCCGATTCAGCTAATAGGACAGGCGTAAAAATCTCTTGCCCTTCTGTGATAAATGGCTCTTTGTCTTGATAACGGCTGGAATAATGACCTACGACCAATTGCCCTACTTTTGCTTTTTTAGCAATGGTGGCGGCTTGTTTCACTGTACTATGACCGGTTTTTATCGCCAACTCCTCATGTTGATCCAAAAAAGTAGCCTCATGATACAGTAAATCTGTTTTATAAATCAATGGTATAATTTCAGGATTGTAAGAGGTATCACTACAATAAGCATAACTCAGTAATTTTTTAGGCGGTAGCGTCAGTTTTTCATTACTGACCACAGTACCGTCTGCCAATAAAAAATCCTCTCCTTTTTTAATCCGGTAATAATCGCAACGGGCTATTTCCGGATATTTCTTAATAGCATCAATATCGAGATTGCGCAAAACCTGCTTTTCTTTGAACAAATACCCATTGGTATAAACTCTGTGTTTTAAGGGAATGGTATAAACTTCTACTCTGTCATCAGTATAGATGAGTTCTGATGTTGTAGCTGTTAACTCGTGAAAATAAATGGGGTATGTTTGATGGACTTGCGAGACATCCATCATTAGGTCAACGGCTTTTTTAATGCCTTCCGGGCCGTACACATGAACTTCTTTTTGTCTGCCCAACAAACCCAAGCTGGACAATAAGCCAACCAACCCAAAAAAATGATCACCATGCAAATGCGAGATAAAAATATGTCCTATCTTACTGAAACTAACCTTGTATTTACGTAATTGCATTTGCGTTCCTTCGCCGCAATCTATAAGAAATGTATGATTGTTTATGTCAAGAACCTGAGCAGACGGATAAACATTTACCCTTGGGGTAGCAGAATGACAACCTAAAATAGTGAGCTTTAAACTCATTTAATAACCAGACGTTTTGAGACGACTTCTTGATCAGTCTGTAATGTATAAATATACATCCCCGAAGGAATATCTTCTCTTGTTAAGGTGATAGTATTTTCTCCTTCTTTCACATCGTTTTGAATTAAAAACACAGACTCACCAAGAATATTTTTCAGTTCAAACACAACAGTCTGAGAACTATCAGAATAAAATGTAATAGTTGTTTTTTCCTTAAAAGGGTTGGGCTCGGCCGTAACATGATTAATACTCTGTTCCGTTTCACCCATAAAATCATAGTCACTCTCAGTTCCGGTAGTTTGTCCTACAGCAACTGTGACACCAACAAGAAAAAACGTCAAGAGTAGTAAGCTCTTCATTGAAATAATTTAGGTTGTTAAAACCCTAAATCTCTACTAATTTCTTCCAATTCTATGATATCCATAGCCTCAATCAATGTAGGAACAACGATTAATTCTTTCGGAAGACGATCTAGGTTTGCTTTTGGCGCAATAATAACAAAACTCGTTTGATTGTCATAATGTGCATTAGCATAGTTCAAAAATAGTAAAATTTCCGAATGTTTTAAGTTTGAAACCTTTGATAAGTCCACAATAATGTTTTTTTTGAAAAAACCGGGATAGTTTTTGTCAAAATTTGTGATAAAATCACTCAGACTTTCATTCTTTGGGCCACAGATGATGCTTTTTTCTTTGTTCATAATTTCATACATAACTATTTGGGTTTAATTTGTTCTGCTAACAGGTACAGCACAGCCATTCTGGTAGCCACACCGTTTTCCACCTGGTCCAGAATTATGGCTTGATCGGAATCTGCTACCTCAGAGGTTACTTCCACACCTCTGTTGATAGGTCCCGGATGCATAACCACAATTTCCTTGCCAATCTCTTTTAATAGATGCATGGTTACCCCATATAGTTGCGTGTATTCTCTACCGGATGGGAAATATTTTACATTCATACGTTCATTTTGCACCCTGAGGATGTTTGCGACATCACACCATTGCAACGCTTTTTTAAGATCGTATTCTACTTCCACACCCAGTGAAGGCATATGTTTGGGGATTAATGACGGAGGACCGCACACCTTTACTTTAGCTCCGAGAAGTTGTAAAGCATAAATATTGGACAAGGCAACACGTGAATGTAAAATATCACCAATAATAACCACTTTGACGTCTTTAAATTTCCCGAGTTTTTCTCTTATGGAATACGTATCCAGAATAGCTTGTGTAGGATGCTCATGGGTACCGTCACCGGCATTGATAATACGGGCATTGACGTGTTGGGATAAAAACTTGGCGGAACCCACATCCGGATGACGCATGACAACCATATCCACTTTCATAGCCAGGATATTATTGACCGTATCTATCAATGTTTCCCCTTTCTGAACAGAAGATGAACTGGCAGAAAAATTTACCACATCAGCAGAAAGACGTTTTTCCGCGAGCTCAAAGGATAATTTAGTACGTGTACTGTTTTCAAAAAACAAATTAGCTATTGTCACATCTCTCAACGACGGTACCTTTTTGATAGGACGGTTGATTACTTCTTTAAACTGATCGGCGGTTTCAAAAATCAGTTCCAAATCATTTTTGGTCATGCCTTTTATCCCTATAAGATGGGGTACACTGAGTTGCTTCATCTGATAAATTATTTATGTTCTGATAAAAAAAAACTGTTTAAAAAAACAGTTGATTATTTAATTTGTAATAATACCTTGTCATGATCACCGGTATCTGTCCATTGAACGGCAACACGCTCAGTATTAAATGCATCTACCTGTTTACCTTTGTAAGTCGGTTGGATGGGTAAATTTCTACTGAAACGTCTGTCAATCAAGACTAAAAGCTCAACATCATCCGGTCTTCCATAGTGATCTATGGCCGTAAGTGCTGCCCTGATGCTTCTTCCGGTAAAGAGCACATCATCTATTAAAACCACCCGTTTATGCTCCAAAACAACATTGATAGACGTTGTATTGGCTTCCAAAGGGGTGTTTCTACGCCTAAAATCATCTCTAAAAAAAGTGATATCCAACACACCGGTTTTCAAATCTGTCAGTCCGTATTTTTCCGTGAGGATTTTTACAATTTTTTCCATCAAAAACACACCTCTCGGCTGGATACCCACAAGGACTGTATTTGAAAAATCACCGTGTTTTTCTATCAATTCACAAGACAGTCTTTCGAGTAAAATAGCAATTTCTTTGCTGTCCAATATAACTTTAGGTTTCATATATAAACTGTGCTTTTAATTCTTCAAAAATAAACTAAACCTTTGTAATGGTCAAGTTTTTTCAATAAAATAATTAACACCTCCTTGTTAATAACTGAAAAAACAATCAAAATCGTATCAAGCACATAAAAAAAATCCTTTAAAACAAATGTTCTAAAGGATTTCTAATCTTTTATTTAATACACAGTCTTAGTGACATCCGCAGCCACTGCCACAGCCACAACCGCCACCGCCATGATGATGGTGATGATGTTCTGCTTGTGAATAAGCCTGTAATCTTCCTTGAATTAATTTTTCAATAGCTTCATCTGGATCTTCTTCTTTAATAACATAAGCTGCAATATTGAATTTCATTGCCAAATCATTAATCGCAGATTGCCCCATACCCTGAGTCAAAATAATATTGGCGCTCAATATAGGACTATCCTCTATTTTGACGTTTTGACTATGCAATACATTATGCAATTGCTGCTCTTCGGTCATCTCCAATACTGATTTGGTAAATTGACCATCCTGCTCTATATCATAGATAGCAAATGCCATACATTTTCCGGCATGACCTACTATTTTTCCACTCTTGTTAATTGATAAAGCTACTCTTGTACTCATATGAATTTGATTTGTTTAGATTGACATGCAAATCTAATAAAACTTATTAAAATTCAAAATTTTAGATAATTTACTTACCAGAGTCAGACCGGCTTTTATTAGAAAAGGCAAATCCCCCCCTTACGATTTTAAACGCCTTTTATTCACAAACCATGCTATCTCGTAAATAAAATCTCACGGTATTTACTCATTGGCCATACCTCATCATCTACCATCATTTCGAGTTTATCACAGTGGTATCTTATATCATTAAAGTAAGGGACAACTTCCTGGCAATAGCGGTTAGCCTTTTCTTCAACATTTTCCAACTTGTTGATATCACGCCTTTTATCTATCATATCATCTACTTTTTTGGCTATATTACTGATATGCGCACTGATGTGTTTGATTAAGCCCATTTGCTGTGATGCCACTTGCTCAAATTCACCGCCAAAGATGTCTTTAATATCCTTTACATTGGTTGTCAGTAAATTCTGATACCTGATAGCCACCGGAATCACGTGATTTCTCGCGATATCACCCAAAACTCTGGATTCTATTTGAATTTTGTTGATGTATTCCTCCAGTTGTATCTCATAACGGGCATGAATTTCAACATCATTCATAATATTCATTTCCTCAAACAACTTGATGTATTGGGGTTTAATCTTAGCTTTTAAAGCTTTAGGCGCAGTCTTATTATTACTCAACCCGCGTGAAACAGCTTCATCTTCCCATGCTTTACTGTAACCATCACCCTCAAACCTTATATCTTTTGACACTTTGATATATTCTCTCAACACATTGAAAATAGCATCATCTTTTTTCATACCGTCTTTCACCATTTGGTCAACGCTTATTTTGAAGTCTTTGAGTTGTTTGGCTACAATAGTGTTCAACACCATCATAGGATTGGCACAACTCGCACTACTACCTACGGCTCTGAACTCAAATTTATTCCCCGTAAAAGCAAATGGAGAAGTACGGTTTCTATCAGTGTTATCCAATAATATTTCGGGAATTTTACCCACAATATTCAGTTTGAGATCGGTCTTTTCCTGTGGAGACAGCTTACCTTTAGTAACATTTTCCAATTCATCTAAAACCCTCGTCAATTGCGAACCTATAAACACCGAAATAATAGCCGGTGGTGCTTCGTTAGCCCCTAATCTGTGGTCATTTCCTGCCGATGCTATAGAGGCTCTCAGTAATTCCTCATTGTCTCTGACCGCTTTTATTGTATTGATAAAGAAGGTCAAAAACTGTAAATTATTCATTGGGGTATGTCCCGGACTAAGAAGGTTTACACCTGTATCTGTAGCCAGACTCCAGTTGTTGTGTTTCCCGGAACCGTTAACCCCTTCAAAAGGCTTTTCATGAAAAAGCACCCTGAAATTATGTCTCTTAGCTATCTTATCCATAATATCCATCAAAAGAGCATTATGATCGACTGCCAGATTAATCTCCTCAAAAATAGGTGCCAACTCAAATTGCCCGGGTGCGACCTCATTATGTCTGGTCTTTACAGGGATACCCAGTCTCATAGATTGGTATTCCAAATCCCGCATATAAGCCATAACCCGCTCCGGAATAGAGCCAAAATAATGGTCATCCAATTGCTGTCCTTTGGCCGGTAAGTGTCCTAAAAGCGTTCGACCCGTCAGTTTGATATCAGGTCTTACCTCTGCAAATGCAGAATCGATTAAGAAATACTCCTGCTCCCAACCCAGCGTTCCTATAACCTTGGTGATTTTTTTATCAAAGTACTGCGCTACCGCTGTAGCATGACAATCGAGTGATTGTAAGGATTTTAACAATGGTGTCTTATGATCTAAAGCCTCTCCGGTATAAGCCACAAAAATAGTGGGGATACACAGTGTAGTTTCAAAAATAAATGCCGGTGATGTGGGATCCCATGCCGTATAGCCACGGGCTTCAAAAGTGTTCCGTATGCCACCATTGGGAAAACTGGACGCATCAGGTTCCTGTTGCACCAATTGTCCGCCGTTAAATTTCTCCATAGCTCCACCTTCCCACAACGACTCGAAAAAAGCATCGTGTTTTTCCGCCGTGGCACCTGTCAACGGCTGAAACCAGTGTGTGTAATGCGTAGCGCCTTTGGACAATGCCCAGGCCTTCATAGCCGAAGCCACCTGATCTGCTACATTACGGCTGATCTTCTTGCCTTTATTGACGGCGTCCTGCACACTGTTAAAAGCTTCTTTGGTCATCGTTTGACGCATAGAATCTTCATTAAAAACATCTACCCCAAATAAATCGGATTGTTTGATATGTTCGTATTGAAATTTGACAGGCTCACGCTTTACAGCAGTCTCTAAAGCTCTGAATCGGATAGTTGACATAGAAAAAAATTAAATATTAGTTAAAAAACCGTTTTATGTTGATAAATATTTACCCCTATTTTTATAGGGCAAATATAAACATATTCAATTAATAAAACCACAAAACCCTTGTTTTTTAGGGGTGAAAACATCACAATCAATAAATAAACCACAAAGAGGTATGTTTTTTTGAAAGTACCATATTTTTCTAACAATCTGTGTTAAGATCAAATAGCCAAAAGATGGTCGTTATTTGAGATAGATTATTTACCTTTGTACTCATAAACAATTGAAAAACTACAAAATATGTCAGCAAGATTAGATGTGATTACTCAATCACTTAACAACAAAGGCATTACTCCCCAAAGAATCATTCACAATCCCACTTATGACGAGCTTTACCGACATGAGCTAAATACAGATTTGGAAGGTTATGAAGTAGGTATGCTTTCTAATTTGGGGGCTGTAAATGTAAACACCGGAAAATTTACCGGTCGTTCGCCTAAAGATAAGTACATTGTTAAAGATGATGTTACCAAAGACAGTATCTGGTGGTCTACAGAAGCTTCGCCCAATGACAATAAGCCTATCAGTACTGACGTTTGGAATGATTTAAAAGGCACCGTACAGGAGCAACTAAACGGCAAAACGCTTTATGTAGTTGACGGTTATGCAGGCGCTAACGAAAACGCCCGGTTAAAGGTACGCTTTGTTATGGAAGTAGCCTGGCAAGCTCATTTTGTCAAAAACATGTTTATAAGACCTACTGAAGAAGAATTAGACAACTTTGGCGAACCTGATTTCTGGGTTTTCAATGCGTCTAAAACAACCAATCCTAACTGGGAAAGACATGGTATGAACTCTGAGGTGTTTACCGTATTCAACCTTACTGAACGTACGCAACTCATCGGTGGCACATGGTATGGAGGCGAGATGAAAAAAGGTATTTTTGCCATGATGAACTACTATTTACCGCTACACGGTATTGCTGCCATGCACTGTTCTGCCAACGTAGGTAAAGATGGTGATGTAGCCATTTACTTTGGTCTATCCGGTACAGGAAAAACAACCTTGTCCACAGATCCTGAACGTGCACTTATAGGTGATGACGAACACGGCTGGGACGATGAAGGTGTCTTTAACTTTGAAGGTGGATGCTATGCAAAAACCATAAATCTAGATCCTAAGGCTGAACCTGAAATATACCAAGCCATAAGAAAGAATGCATTATTGGAAAATGTCGTATTGGACGAAAATGGTAATGCAGATTTCTCAGACGGTAGTATTACTCAGAATACCAGAGTATCCTACCCTATTTATCATATAGATAATATTGTAAAACCTGTATCAAAAGCGGGTCATGCAACAAAAATCATATTTTTAACCGCTGATGCCTTTGGTGTCTTCCCTCCGGTTTCTATTTTAACACCGGAACAGGCTCAATACCATTTCTTATCAGGATTTACAGCCAAACTGGCAGGTACTGAACGTGGTGTTACTGAACCTGAACCAACATTCTCCGCTTGTTTTGGTGAACCGTTCTTATCGCTTCACCCAACTAAATACGCCGAAGAATTGGTTAAAAAAATAGAAAAACACAATGCTAAAGTCTATTTGGTTAATACAGGATGGAATGGTACAGGCAAACGTATTTCTATTCAAAATACCAGAGCTATCATTCACGCTATTCTCGATGGTAGTATAGAACAAACCGAAACAGAATTCACACCGTATTTTAACTTGGAAATACCTAAGGCGTTAGAAGGCACTGAGACAAAAATTCTCAACCCTATAAACACTTACGAAAATCCTGAGCATTGGCATAAGAGAGCCATGAATCTGGCAGAGATGTTTATTAAAAATTTCGAAAAATATACTGACACAGCACATGGAAAAGCGCTGGTAACCGCCGGTCCGCAGATACTTTCACATGCTTATTAGAACAGTAGCATTTATAACAGATTCTCACATCGACCACCCGGTTTCCAAAGAAAAAGGGGTTAACACGCATAGAAATTGGGAACTTATAGCAGAGTCTATCAAAGCACACGCTGTAGATTTTGTGGTCTTTGGAGGAGATATAGGGGATTCTAAAATACTCGACTATTTCTTTGAAACATTTGAAAATTTTGGAATCCCTTATTATTTTATCTTGGGCAATCACGATAATTACAACAAGCTCAAACCCTATATCAAACATTCATTAGCGACCAACAGCAATGAATTGTTCTATACTTTTGCCGACACTGACTATCAGTATATTTTTTTGGATTCTTCCCGAGCTCATGTCAGCCAATTTCAATTGAACTGGCTTAAAGACACTATAGAACAATCATCTTTACACCCCGTCATTTTTATACACCACCCTGTTTTAAAAGTCAACACCAGAGTTGATATTGATTATTCGTTACAAAACAGAGATGACATTGTGACTCTTTTAAACAGTTTTGATAAACAGTTTCAAGTATTTTGCGGTCATTACCATACAGAAGATTACAGTTCACAGCAAAATATTGAGCAGTATGTTACGCCATCAGCAGCGTTCCAATTCCCACAAGCTACTGATCAGATTTTATTTGACACTTCAAAGTTTGGTTATCGTTTGATAAGATTGGATTCAAATACTGTAGAATCTAACGTCAAGTGGTTTGCTATACCTTAGCAATTAAAAATCTTTAAGCACCTGATACAATTTATGCACAGGTAAGCCCACGACATTATAGTAACTGCCTTCTAAACGTTCAATCCCAATATAGCCCAACCACTCCTGAACGCCATAAGCTCCTGCCTTGTCAAAAGGCTTGTAAACACTCACATAATACGACACTTCATCCGGGTCAAAAACTTTAAAATAAACACTGGTACAATCTGAAAAAACGACTTGTTTATCGGGTGATTTCACACATACAGAGGTGTAAACTTCATGTTTACGACCGGACAGTTTTTGTAACGTCTTTACGGCGTTATCAGCATCAATGGGTTTTGTCAAAGCCGTACCTTCTGACCAAACTATGGTATCCGCCGTAATGACAATATCATTGGCATCAAGTTGTTTAAAAGCATCGGCTTTAAGTTGTGACAGGTAATCTGTTATTGCCTCTTTGGTCAAATAGCCGGGATATTGTTCTTCCACCTCAATCGTCTTTACGGTAAACGGAATATCCATTCCTTTCAGCAATTCGTGACGTCTGGGGGATCCTGAGGCTAAAATAAGCCGTTTGTCCTGAAACTTACGTTGAAGAATGTTGGTCATAACAGACTTAAAGCTTAGTATTAAATTTCTTTTTCACCCTGTCCAAAGAACGCTTTTGGTCACGTTCTTTTATATCATGACGCTTGTCATGCATTTTCTTACCTCTACACAAGGCTATTTCCAGTTTGGCGTAGCCACCCTCGCTGATATACAGCCTTAACGGCACGATGGTCATACCTGCATCACGTGTTTTTCTATACCATTTTTTAAGTTCATGCTTGTTGAGCAATAATTTTCTTTCGCTTCGCGGTCTGTGGTTATAATAATTACCATTATCAAATTCCTGAATATACATATTGATTACAAACAGCTCTCCGGCATCATTAAATTCACAATAGCTCTGTGTAATACGGGCTTTACCTTCACGAATAGATTTTATTTCCGTGCCTTTCAGCACCATACCTGCAGTATAACGTTCTAAGATTTCATATTCAAAAAACGCTTTTTTATTTTTGATATTGATAGTATTTTGTTTCAATGGTATAAAAGTTTTGACCTGTGCAAAAGGCAAAACTAATCATTTTTATGTAGTTTTGCATCATGGCAAAAAAATCGCGAAAAGCATCCAAAAAATCCAGACCGACATTGAGTCGTCAGTCCCAATTTGTTTTGAGCATCATACTCATGCTTATAGGGGTTTTAATTTTTGTTGCAATCACCTCATACTTAGCTACATGGCGGGCTGACCAAAGCATTCTTTCAGAATTATCCGACAAGCAGGTTACGGCTAAAAACTGGCTGGGAAAACTCGGTGCACACCTCAGTCATTTACTGGTATTTAAGGGGTTTGGGATTGCATCTGTTATTATTCCTGTATTGATTTTTTTAGGAGGCTGGTTTATCTTTTTAAGATTGAAACGCTCTCGATACATCACCATCCTTGTCTTTGGTCTTATTAGTATGGTATGGCTGTCTGTTCTTTTAGCCTCTTTGCCATTTTCTCAATCTGTCTTTTCAGGAATTACAGGTTTAGAAATTGTCAATTATTTGAATACTTATATTGGACGTATCGGAACCATAGGGTTACTATTTATTACGCTGGCTTCTGTTTTGATTTTCCGGTTTAAATGGCTTCCGGAGCATTTACTGGCATTATTCAATCGTTCAAAATCCGGTGCTAACGACAATACTGTTACAGAGCAAGACATTCCGGAGGAAAAAACAGATGTTTACACCCCCAAAGAAGACATTATTGCAGACACCAATACGGCAACTACTCCCCCTATTGACCTTGATTTGACTAACACCACTCCCCTTGACACTGAACCTCAGAAACAGGTTTCAAAAGACTCTGCCACTGACAAGGGTAAAAAAGATGATGATGAACTGGAAATAGAAGTGAATGATACAGAAAAAGAAGAAGTGGTAGAAGAAAATCTTTCTGATCGTTTAGTTAAAGATTTTGGAGAGTTTGACCCTACATTAGACCTCAGTCAATTTAAGTTCCCTACACTGGATATGCTTAAATCTTATAGTGAGAGTATTGCTGTCAACCCCGAAGAATTACAACAAAACAAAGACCGCATAGTAGAGACACTCAACAATTATAATATAGGTATTTCGCATATCAAAGCTACCGTAGGTCCTACTGTGACATTATATGAAATCATACCTCAGGCAGGGATCAGAATTTCAAAGATCAAAAATCTGGAAGATGATATTGCACTCTCATTGTCTGCCTTGGGCATTCGTATTATAGCGCCAATACCCGGTAAAGGAACCATTGGTATAGAAGTTCCCAACAAAAAACCGACAATCGTCTCCATGCGTTCGGTCATCGCTTCTGAAAAATTTCAGAATGCCGAAATGGAACTGCCCTTGGCCTTGGGTAAAACCATTACTAATGAAACTTTTGTTGTTGACCTTGCCAAGATGCCTCACTTATTGATGGCAGGTGCCACTGGACAAGGTAAATCTGTAGGGATTAACGCTATTCTCACCTCATTACTTTACAAAAAACATCCGGCCGAAGTCAAATTTGTACTCGTAGATCCGAAAAAAGTAGAACTGGCACTCTACAACAAAATCGAGCGTCATTATCTGGCTAAATTACCCGATACAGACGATGCTATTATTACAGACACTACGAGAGTTGTCAATACCTTAAACTCTCTTTGTCTGGAAATGGATGAACGCTATAACTTACTCCAAAAGGCTATGGTAAGAGGTATCAAGGAGTATAACCATAAGTTTAAAACGCGTCAACTCAATCCTGAAAATGGTCACCGTTTCCTCCCCTATATTGTATTGGTGATAGACGAATTTGCTGACCTTATCATGACTGCCGGCAAAGAAATAGAAACCCCTATTGCACGGTTGGCACAGTTGGCACGTGCTATAGGTATTCACCTGATTGTCGCAACCCAAAGACCTTCGGTCAATGTCATTACGGGTATTATCAAGGCAAACTTCCCGGCACGTGTAGCCTACAGGGTAACAGCAAAAATCGATTCCCGAACCATATTGGATTCCCAAGGGGCTGACCAACTCATCGGTAAAGGGGATATGCTTTACTCCGGCAGAAATGAATTGATACGTTTACAATGTGCTTTTATTGACACACCGGAAGTTGAGAAAATTGTAGATTTTATTGGCTCACAACGCGGTTATTCAGATGCTCATATGCTTCCTGAATACATTTCTGATGATAGTGGCATGGGAATTGATATAGATATTGACGACAGAGATCAGCTATTTGAGGAAGCAGCCTATGTCATTGTAAAAGCGCAACAAGGTTCGGCATCACTGTTACAAAGAAAATTAAAATTAGGATACAACAGAGCCGGACGTATCATAGATCAATTGGAAGCTGCGGGAATCGTTGGACCTTTTGAAGGCAGTAAAGCCAGACAAGTGCTTATTCCTGATGAAATAGCATTAAAACAATATTTTGACAATGAGACAAACCATTAAAAACTATACCATGAAACCTCTATTCTTATTATTTATAGGTCTTTTATCTTTACAGATGACAGCCCAAGACAGTGGCAAATCCAAACAGCTATTGGACGAGGTCTCTCATACCATAGAGAATTATAACAACATCATACTTACCTTTGATTATGCCCTGGATAATGATCAGGAGAAAATTCACCAAAAAACCGGTGGAAAGATTTATGTCAAGGGCGATAAATACCACCTCAATTTTATGGGAACCGACCGAATCTCCGATGGCAACAGGATTTATAACATCATCCATGAAGATGAAGAGGTTTATATCTCTGACGCCAATGAAGAATCTAACGGGTTTACACCGGCGTCTATCCTGCATTTTTACAAAAAAGGGTTTCATTACACCTGGGGAAAACTACAAGCTGTAGAAGGTGTTAAAGTTCAATACATCAAATTGAAACCTATCAAAGAAGATGATATTGCTTATATCATGTTAGGTATAGACACCAATACCAAACACATACATTCTATTACCTATCACGACAAAAGAAATACAAAAGTCAGCATCAGGATAAGAACTTTTAAACCCAATGAAAATCTATCCCCCAAAGAATTCACCTTTGACAGCGCTAAGTATAAAGCGAAAAACTACAGCATTACAGAACTGTAATAGTTGAGGCGTAAGTCTTTATTTGTCTGAAAACATCAGAAATAATAAAAGCCCAAAAACTGCGTAAGTTTTTGGGCTGTTTTTTATGGTCAAATATAACTCCTTGTCTAAAACTCAATACCTCTGAGATACTTGAGCTTGTCTTCCCAAATACCCAACTCAAAGCTCAATTTTTCTATTTCCTTACGAATGTTTTTCAACATAGGATTACTTTCATCTGCATTTGAGAAGAATTGAGAGTTGGTCTCCATTTGTTGTTTCTCTTTACCTATATGGTCTATTTTCTTACGAACAAACTGTATCTCATCATTGATACGTCTCGTATCTTTTTGTTCCACCAACTGGTCAATATGAGTTTTATATCTCAACATTAAGAGCTTTGATTTGTCCTCTGAAACTTTGTCAAAATAAGGATCCAAAAACTTATTGAATTTCACATCAATATAACGTTGTTTTTCAGGTACAACCCCAAAATCTTTCCATGCATCCACATAAGACATCAGGGTTTCCAAATCAGGATTAAAATCTTCTGATTCCGCTTGCTGTTTCAGGTCATTCAGGTATTTCTTTTTCTGAATATAAACACCCATACGGCTTTCTTCCAAAGAATTCATGGCCGCTCTGTAACGGTCAAAGAAATGATTACAGGCACCTTTGAATTCATTCCAGACTGTATCAGATACCCGGCGGGGCACATGACCTATAGTTTTCCAATCCTGCTGAATTTTTTTCATGACCTCAACAGCCTCATTCCAATCTTCACTATCTTTATAAGACTCAGCGATTTCTATAAGCGCTCTCTTTTTCTCCAGGTTGACCTGTTGATCTTTTTTAACGCCTTTGTAATATTGGTTTTTCGCTTGATTGAAAACTTTGTTGACACTTCTGAATTTCTCCCAAATCTCACGATCTTTATGTTTGGGTACACGACCGGCTTTTATAAACTGTTTTCTCAAGGCTTCAACCTGCTTGATACTTTTTTGCCAATCATTATGAGACTTGTGTTCTATCTGGTTATAATGCTCCAACTCCTGCAGTACAGCTTCTTTTTTCAACAGATTCTGCTCATAAGTTTCTTTCAGAGAATCATAATAGCTGTGACGTTTATCGTGGATTTTCTTTGTCGCTTCACTAAAGCGATTCCAAATTTCTTCTCTGTATTCTCTGGCAACAGGACCGACATCTTCTTTCCATATACGGTGTAAAATCTGCAACTCGCTGAAAGCAGACTTGATATCCTCTGATTCCGCCAGGGCTTCTGCTTTGAGTACTAACTTGGTTTTCTCTTCCAGATTATGCTTAAAATCCAAGTCTCTAAGTTCATTACTCAAATGTAATAAATCATAGAAACGCTCGACATGAAAATGATAGGTTTGCCATAAGTCTTTATAAGCCTCATGAGGCACAGCACCTATACTACGCCATTTATCTTGCAACGCTTTAAAGTTGTTATAAATATTGTCAGGTGTTTCACTGTCGATTAGGGCTTTTAATTCTTCAATAACAGCTTGTTTTTTCACTAAATTTTCCTGACGTTCCGCATTAATTTTATCCTGATAAGCCTGTCGTTTGGTTTTATACTCAAATAACACGTCATTATACACTTGTTGGATAGGGTTTTCATAGTGAAAATCTGATGGTTCTCCCCCCTCTTCTGCATGTTTTTTTCTGGCCTCTTTCAACAATTGACCAAACTTCACATTAAACATCCTTTTGAGTTGCTCTACCTGCTGACCTATTTTCTGGATAGGATATGTCGCAATCACATGACCCAAATATTTAACAACATCTTCCACATCAGCATCATCACCCAACGCAATTGCAGGTACCTCTGGTTCTTCATCAGCATCTTTGGAATCTGAAGCAACTTTTTCATCAGTTGGCTCAGCAGCCTGTTCAGAATCTGAAAGGTTTTCTTTGGTCTCTGTTTGTTCCGGTGTATCCTCAGCAACCGGACTATCTTCGGTAACAGCCGCCTTATCATCGCTTTCAGACGGAACCTCAGTAGCCTCTGCTATTGATTCTTCCGGAGTGTTTTGAGTCGCTTCTAAATCTTTTGATTCTTGATTATCAGAATTAACAGACTTAACATCATCCATATTGTCATTTACATCAGGTAAATTTTGGTCATTTGTATCCAACATATCTCAATGTTTAAAAGTTCAAAAATATTGGTTAAAGGTACAAATATGTCCTTATTTGACAAAATCTTATCTACAATATATTCCGGACTAACAGCGCAGTTTTTACGGCAAGGGATTACAACCTTAACCAATTAACTATCAATATCATAACTTAATTTCAGATCTTAACGCCATAGAAGTGACACCCCACTACATATGAGAATAGCACTGTCAAAAACAGTCTGATTTTGACAATTAATTGGAAAATTTAATGGCTTTTGACCTGCCAAATATTATGTGGTCAGAGTATCCAACAACTCTTTAACTCCTTCTGTAGCTGTGCGAGGAATAATGGTCAATTGATCAAAAGCATTTTCTGAAATTGTAGGTCTCGGATCGATAAAATAAATAGGGACACCACTAGGTACATAATTGATTAATGATGCCGCCGGATAGACTTGCATCGATGTCCCAATGACCACGAAGATATCTGCAGTCATAGTAATGTCAACAGCCGTTTCTAAAAGTGGAACACTTTCACCAAACCATACAATATGCGGACGCAACTGACAGCCTTTGTCACATAAATCGCCTAAGTTCAAGTCTTTTTTCCAAACTTTTACATCGGTTTCATCGCAGGTGCTGCGGACTTTGTACAATTCGCCGTGCAGATGTAACACATCGCTGCTACCGGCGCGTTCGTGCAGGTCATCAACATTTTGGGTAATTATTTTGACCTCATATTGCTTTTCCAATTCAACTAATCCTGTATGACCGGCATTGGGTTCTACAGTTCCTAATTGACGACGTCTTTGGTTGTAAAATTCCAACACCAATTCAGGGTTTCCGGCAAAGCCCTGAGGCGATGCTACTTCCATAATATCGTGATTTTCCCATAAGCCTCCTGAATCTCTAAAAGTACTTACACCACTTTCTGCACTCATACCGGCACCTGTTAATACAACTATGGTCTTTCTTTCTGACATCATATTTTTAATTAATAATAATTGATTTAATGACACTAACACTGTCACAACGCTCTACAACAAGCGAAAGATCAGGGGTTTTGGCGGTTGGTTCTATAAAAAACTCTGCACAGGGTTTTTGATGTTGATGGCTTTTACCGAAATTGACATTACCGTCTTTCAATAAACGCATCGCTTCTACACTATCTATACCCGATTCTTTGAGCCGGGTTTTGGCTTCATTAGAAAAATAAATGATGGGCTTGGCATTGATACTTTTGAGAGTACGGGCATTGGGCATATAATCAAAGGTGGCGTTTTTTTTGTTATAAATCCGCTTTAAAATAAATATACCAATGATCAATCCTAAGAGAAAATAACTCAATCGGCGAAAAAAAACTTTAAATTTTGACATCATCTAGAAAAATATTAGGTTCAAATCCCGGTAAGGTCTGTTAAACCAATCTGACAATGTTTTATGGGTCAATATACCATTGTATAAATACAAGCCAGCTTGTAAACCCTTGTCAAATCTTATCACTTGTTCTACGCCACCCTCCTCTGCAATATGTTGTAAAATGGGAGTCAAAATATTGCTGATAGAGACACTTGCCGTACGGGCATAACGCGAAGGCATATTGGGTACACAATAATGTATAACCCCGTGTTTAATATAGGTTGGCTCTTTATGATTGGTCACAACACTGGTTTCAAAACACCCACCACGATCTATACTCACATCGACAATGACAGCACTGCTTTTCATTTTTTGTACCATTAAATCTGTGACCACCACCGGCGTCCTTAACTTACCTCGCAGAGCACCAATAGCCACATCACAACGTCTGAGTGATTTCTCTATATCTTTGGCTTGCAGTGTTGAGGTATAGACACTGATACCCAAATTCTTTTGCAAAGCTCTCAATTTGGACACTGAATTGTCAAATACTTTTACCCTTGCACCCAGCCCTAAAGCAGTTTTTGAGGCATATTCCCCAACTGTTCCCGCGCCAAAGACCACAATATCTGTAGGGGGTACGCCATTGACATTACCAAACAATAGACCTTTACTTTCCGGCAAATTACTCATGAGTTCTGCAGCAATATGTATAGAGGCAATACCGGCTATCTCACCCAGTGATTTCACTATAGGTAAAAAACCCTGCTCATCCTCTATATAATCATAAGCTAATGCTGTTATTTTTTTCTTGATTAAGGCATCCAGATACTTGGTAGACTGTGTTTTGATTTGCAAAGCAGAAAAAAGCACAGATTTAGGCATCATCATCTTAATTTCCTCTAAAGACGGTGGTTCGACCTTTAGTACAATAGGGCATTCAAAAACCTCTTTGGCCTCGTAGGCAATTTTTGCACCGGCATCTGAGTATTCTTTATCTGTAAACAAAGCACCTTCACCGGCACCGGTTTCGATGACAAATTTTTGCCCGCCGGCGGTAAGAGATGCCACAGCATCCGGAGTTAGTGTGACACGCTTTTCCTGATAATGCGTTTCCCGGGGAATACCTATAACTAAATTCCCCTTACGTCGTTTGATTTCCAGCGTCTCAGCTTGTGGCATTAATTCACTTTGCGTAAACGGCGTTTTAGGTTTTTGGCTCATAAGACTAAACTATATTAATCATTCTACAGTTTAACAAAGATAATAATTATGATTAAATATGACATTCCTCATTTCCTAACACCAATATTCATGGGCATTAAAACGGGCATGTTATGGGAAATATTTTCTAAAGCAAGTAACCGAAAGATTCTTTAAAATTGAAGCCTTAATTTAAACTATTATATCCAAAACTCTTGTACCATCCTCGTTAACAGATATTTTGATGGTTGTCACATCATCAGGGATTAAACCGGCAATCTTTTCCGGCCACTCTATCAGGCAAAAAGAACCGCTGTCAAAATAATCTTCTATCCCTATGTTAAGAGCTTCCTCTTCATTTTTCAGTCTGTAACAATCAAAGTGGTAAACAATATCGTCATCTTCTGTACGGTATTCATTGACCAGTGCAAACGTAGGGCTATTGACCGTATCAACCACCTTCATGGCTTTTGCCAATGATTTGATAAACGTTGTTTTACCGACACCCATAGGGGCGTCAAACAATACGATTTTATGCTTTAGATGCGGTAAAACAGCGCCTGCCGTTTGGTCAATAGTGTCTAA
>PDWI01001675.1_pt1 | contig 34455 bp, 23 predicted proteins | sample 1430891 | NCBI WGS metagenome assembly PDWI01 (sample SAMN01162508, study PRJNA174530) | Oral metagenome, whole genome shotgun sequencing project. | biome: Marine environment; feature: Marine mammal; material: Swab sample of the gingival sulcus; isolation source: swab sample of gingival sulcus... | reverse complement strand
TAAGATAAGAAAAGTATGAGAAAAAGTGAAATGGGACTATTGCACAGAAAACGAGAAAGGCACAATAGCCCTACCTGTCTCCTTGTGTTTTATGTAATAAAGAATAATTCATACTTAAAAGAATTTAACTAAGAATTTTACGCTTCAAAGTTAATGATTATTTTTAAAATAACAAATTAAGAAGAAAATATTTTCTCTACCATTCTAAAATTTCGCCCCGATAAGTTATTTTAATCAGGTAAATTTAAGTTATCAATGGAATAATCATTAAAAAAAACTATTTTTGCATTCTAAGTTTTATTTTGAAATAATGCAAGAAACATCATTTAATACCCCCTATCCTAAAGGCAGTGACGAATATTTTATGCAACGTTGCCTTGATTTAGCTCAATTAGGGCAAGGGCAGACCAGTCCTAATCCAATGGTAGGTTCTGTTATCGTTTATAAAGGCGAGATTATTGGCGAAGGCTTTCATCATCGTTGTGGAGAAGCTCACGCTGAGGTCAATGCCATTCATTCGGTTAAAAATCAAGAATTATTAAAAGAAGCGGTTTTGTATGTTAATTTAGAACCTTGTGCACATCAAGGGCGTACGCCGGCTTGTTCTAAATTAATTATTAAAAAACAAATACCTCGTGTGGTTATTGCTTGTACTGACCCTTTTGAAAAGGTATCAGGCAAAGGCATTGCTATGTTAGAAGCCTCCGGTGTAGAGGTTAAAGTGGGTGTGTTAGAGCAACAGGCTTTGCATTTGAATCGTCGTTTTTTTACTTTTCATACTCAAAAGCGCCCTTACATTATGCTAAAATGGGCAGAAACAAAAGACGGATTTATTGATTTAGAACGTACTCAGGACGAGCAAAAAGGAGCTTGGATTACCAACGAGTTAGCACGTGCTTGGGTACACAAGTGGAGAACTGAAGAACCGGCAATATGGGTAGGTACTCAAACGGTTGTTAAAGATAATCCTCAACTCACCGTAAGAAGTTGGACAGGAAAAAGCCCTTTACGAATAGGTATAGATCGTTTCAATATCTTTTCTAAACAACAAGCTATTTTAGATGACAGCGTGCCAACAGTTATTTTCACCTATCAACAACCACAGCTAAATAAGACTTTCAAAAATACACAATGGATAAAAATAGATAAACAACAAAAGTTGATACCATCTATTTTAGATTACCTCTATCAAAACGATATTTTATCTGTAATGGTAGAAGGAGGTAAAGAAGTTCTTGAGCAATTTATTGATGCTGATTTATGGGATGAGGCTCGTGTTTTTATAGGCAATACCACATTCCAAAAAGGAACTAAAGCACCTTATTTTTTTAATAATCCTGAAAAATCCATTTGTGAATCTATTCATATAGGAGACTGTCAATTGCATTATTACAGTAATAACCCTTATATTTTTTCTTTTCAAAACAAATAATGAACTACACGATAAGCGACATACAAAGCATTTTAAAAGCCGATTTCAAAAAGGGAAACGCCTATTCCCCTACCCCTATCAATCAGGTTTTAACCGATAGCAGACGTTTACATCGTCACAGCGGAACTTTGTTTTTTGCCTTGGAAACCGATAACCGCAGCGGAACCGATTACATTCAGGAACTGTATCAATCCGGAGTCAATCATTTTGTTATTCAAAATCCTAATTTCATAACAGAACATTACCCCAAAGCAGCATTTTTGATAGTAGAAAACAGCTTAAAAGCTTTACAAAATTTAGCCACTTATCATCGTCATCAATACGCTATTCCTGTGGTAGGCATTACGGGAAGTAACGGAAAAACCATTGTTAAAGAATGGTTGTTTGATATTCTTAAAAATGAATATAGAGTAAGCAGAAGCCCCCGTTCATATAACTCGCAAATAGGTGTTCCTCTTTCTGTTTTATTATTGAACAAAGATACACAATGGGCTATTTTTGAGGCTGGTATATCTCAAAAAAACGAGATGAATTATTTAAGCCCTATCATTCAAGCTGAAGTAGGTATTTTTACCAATATAGGGCAAGCACATCAAGAAAATTTTAACAAGTTAGAAGAAAAAATACAAGAAAAATTAAATCTGTTTAAAGATAGCAAAACCTTAATTTACTGCAAAGACCACAGCTTAGTTCATCAGGAAATACAAAAAACAAATTACCTAAAAAAGCAAACCTTACTAACTTGGTCAGTGAAAGAGGAAAGCGATTTACAGATTCTTTCTAAAGAAACAAAGCAGCACTCTATTCTGCTGAATGCTTTGTACAAAGGGCAAAATATTAATTTAGAAATACCTTTTACAGACAGAGCTTCCTTAGAAAACCTAATGCCAATTTGGTTGCTATTGCTTCATCTTGATTTTTCAACCGAATGGATTCAAAATAAGGTGTCAGCACTGCATCCTGTTGCTATGCGTTTGGAGCAGAAAGAGGGAATCAATGCCTGCACCATCATCAACGACAGCTATAATTCTGATTTAAACAGCTTAAGTATTGCCCTTGATGTTTTAGCCAATCAAGACACTGATAAACAAAAGATTCTGATTCTTTCTGACATTATACAATCAGGGCAAAATACCGAACAATTATATTCAGAAGTCAATCATCTTATTAAAAATAAGCAAGTCGATTATTTAATAGGTATAGGGGAAAACATTACAAAATCACAAAATATATTCGATATAAATAAGGAATTTTATCCTGATACTACGTCTTTTCTAAAAGCTAAATCGAGCCAAGATTTTAGCCATTCTGCCATACTATTGAAAGGGGCACGCAAGTTTGCATTCGAAAAAATTTCTAATTTTCTTCAAAAGAAAAATCACGAAACCATTTTAGAAGTCAACCTCAGTCATTTACAGCATAATATTATGGTTTACAGGCGTCATCTTCAGCCTAAAGTAAAAATTATGGCTATGGTAAAAGCTTTCTCGTATGGAGCAGGCGCTTACGAAATTGCCAATTTTCTGCAATTTCATCAAATTGATTATTTAACAGTGGCTTATGCTGATGAGGGAATTCAGTTAAGGGAATTGGGCATTCAATTACCGATTATGGTAATGAACCCTGATGAGCAAAGTTTGGAACTCATGCTGAAATATGATTTAGAACCTGAAATCTATTCTTTCTCTATTTTGAAAGCTTACGCCCAAACACTCAAAAAATCAGCCTATACCGAAGGACATATTCATTTAAAGATAGAAACAGGAATGAACCGCTTAGGGTTTTCTGAGGAAGAAATCCCCCAACTTATCAGCTTTATAAAAGAACATCAAGCTTTAAAAATAGCCTCTGTGTTTTCGCATCTGGTAGGTAGCGACAATCCCGATTTAGACGATTTTACAAAAACACAAATACAACGTTATCAAAAAATTAGCAAAACTATATTAAAAGCATTTAATTACCCTATTATTCAGCATATTGCCAATAGCAATGCGGCTATCCGTTTCCCTGAAGCTCAAATGGATATGATTCGTTTAGGAATAGGAATGTATGGTATTTGCCCTAGTATTCAGAACGATTTAAAAACAGTAAACAGCTTATATACTGTTATTTCCCAAATAAAAACAGTAGAAAAAGGAGAAACCATTGGTTATAATAGGCAAGGTAAATTAGCGGAGACAGGGCGTATTGCAACCATTCCTATAGGTTATGCCGACGGTTTAAATCGTTTGTTAAGTCAGGGAAAAGGAAAGGTATATATCAACGGACAATTAGCCCCAATAGTAGGAAATATTTGTATGGATATGTGTATGTTGGACGTAACTGATGTGGATTGTCAAGAGGGAGATAGGGTTGAAATATTCGGAGAAAACCAATCCGTATCTGTTCTATCCAATGCCATAGGAACTATAGAGTACGAGCTGTTTACCGGTATTTCACAAAGGGTTAAACGTATCTATATTCAAGAATAAAATAGAAATTAATATTGAAGCAACTATTGACTTTCTTTCACAGATATAAGTATAAAATGACAAAAGCGGTAAATTTAAGATAAAGAATGAAAAAAGGATTAGTTATAAAATCAACAGGGCGTTTTTACTGGGTAAGACATCGTGAGAGCGATAATACTACAGCTCAGAAATGTGTTATCAGAGGAAAATGGCGTTTAAAAGGCGTTAAAAGTACCAATCCTATTGCAGTGGGTGATAATGTCTTATACGAAATGGACGAAGTCAATCAAATAGGGGTAATCAAAGAAATAGAAGAACGCCAAAATTACATTGTGCGAAAATCTGTTAATTTATCAAAACAAATCCATATACTGGCTGCCAATATCGACCGCGCTTTTCTGGTCGTTACCCTTAGTGTACCGGAAACCACCACTATGTTTATTGACCGTTTTTTGCTTAATGCTGAAGCCTATCACATTCCTGTCACTATCGTTTTTAATAAAATTGATTTATACTTAGAAGAAGACTTAGAACGCTTACAGCACCTAAAAAATGTATATAGCCAATTAGATTATCCTTGCTTAGAAGTTTCTGCCTTAAAAGGCAAGAATATAGATGCTTTACGCTCTTTGATGACGGATAAAACCACCGTTTTTGTAGGACATTCAGGAGTAGGAAAGTCCTCTTTAATCAAAGCCTTAAATCCCGATATACAATTAAAAATAAGTCAAATATCACAAGTCCATTTAACAGGCAAACACACCACCACTTATGCTGAAATGTTTGAATGGCACCCCAACTCTTTTATAGCGGACACACCCGGTATCAAATCTTTTGGATTAGTCGATTTTGAACAACACCATTTGTCCCACTTTTTTAGAGAGATATTTGAAATTTCACATCAGTGTAAATTCCAAAATTGTACCCATTCACACGAACCACAATGCGCCGTAAAATCCGCAGTAGAAGAGGGTATCATTGATAGTGAACGCTATTATAATTACATTCAACTCCTACAAGGAGATGACGAACGGTATAGATAAAACCGCCTAAACCTTTATAGCTTATAGTGTTTAAGAAAACTACGCTTAGAAATTTAGTTGTTTTATCATACTGCTAAAAAAACAATATAATATTTATAAAATCAATCTAAAGCCTGAATATCCTTAACACTCAATTCTATTTTGGAGCGACCTCTGAAAGTATTCAAGTTTAACTGATAACATAGCTTGAAAGGTTCGTTTTCAACAATTTTAAAAGCCTTTGACTGATTAAAAGCAATACCATCGAACTTCTTTTGAGGGGTATCTTCCGAACAAACAGACAGTTTTAAATGCTGTTGATTAGCTCCTACCAACCTAGAGCCTCCGGTATCTACCAAAGGATAAGACACAAAAACAGGACGTGGGTTATCAGGTCCAAAAGGTGCCATTTGACTTAATATATTGAAAAATTTATTGTCTATTCGATTCAAATCTAAACGAGTATCAATACTAATGGTCGGTATTAACATATCCGGCGTTAAATGAGCTTGTGCATAAGTCTCAAAGGCATCAGAAAAAGCTTGAAAATTCTCTTTTTTAATGGTTAAACCAGCAGCATATTTATGCCCTCCAAACACCTCTAAATAATCAGAGCAAGCAGAGATAGCTTGATACAAATCAAAGCCTTTTACCGAACGTGCAGAGCCCACCAACACCCCATCTTTTTCTGAAAAAATAACAGTGGGTTTATAATGGGTTTCTATCACTTTAGAAGCCACAATACCTATCACACCCTTATGCCAATCGGAATGATATAAAACAGTTGTTTTTTTACGTTTCAAATCATCATTAGCATCAATTTTCTGAATAATTTCTTCGGTAATACTTTCATTCAAGGCTCGCCTTTCTTCATTTAAAGTAATAATTTCTTGTGCTTTCAGGTCTGCTTTTGCAGCATCTTCTTCTAACAATAAATACAAGGCCATACTAGCAGTTTCCAAACGTCCTGCTGCATTGATTTTGGGAGCTATTTTAAAAACAATATCAGAAATATTTAACTTTATTTTTTGCTTATTTTCTATAGGAATTAAAGCTTCCAGACCTACACGCGGAGAAGAGTTTAAACGCTTTAAGCCCCAATAAGCCAAAATACGATTCTCCCCTATTATTGGCACAATATCAGAAGCAATACTAACTACCACCAAATCCAATAAAGGCGTGATTTTCTCCATTTCCCAATTCTGAGTTTGGGCATAAGCCTGTACTAATTTAAAGCCCACACCACAGCCCGATAAATTTTTATCAGGGTAAGTACAATCGTGTCGTTTAGGGTCTAAAACAGCGTAAGCTTGAGGCAGTTCCTCCCCTTGAATATGGTGATCGCAAATAATAAAATCTATGCCTTTTTTTGAAGCATAATCTACCGCCTCATTCCCTTTAATGCCACAATCTAAAGCAATAATTAATGTGCAATTATTCTGCTGAGCATAATCAATTCCCTGTTCTGAAATGCCATAGCCCTCCTTCATTCTATCGGGAATATAACACAATAATTTACAAGCTAAAGGCTTCAAAAATGAATACATTAAAGCCACAGAAGTCGTTCCATCAACATCATAATCGCCATAAATTAAAATAGATTCCTTATTCTGTATCGCTCTTTGTAAACGCTCCACCGCCTTATCCATATCCTTCATCAAAAAAGGATTGTGCAAAGCCGACAAAGAAGGTCTAAAAAATGCCTTAGCTTGCTCATACGTTTTGATACCTCTCTGAACCAACAAATACGCATTTTCTTGACTCACATTTAAAGCCTGCGACAAAGATGTTACTTCCTGAGGGTCAGGCGCATTTCTTAGTTCCCATTGATACATATAGTAAAGTCTTTTAGGCGTATTTTAAAGCCATTCTAAATTAAATTCTTTTTTGATTTCCTCTTTTAATTGCTGTTTAGCCAATTCAAAATCAATTGATTTTCCCAACTCCTTTTGCATAGAAGTAACGCCTTTATCAACAAATCCACAAGGATTAATATGATTGAAATAAGACAAATCGGTATTGATATTAAACGCCAATCCGTGCATTGTAACCCAACGACTTACACGCACACCCATAGCACAAATTTTTCGAGCCCTGCCGGGGGTATGAGCATCTAACCAAACACCGGTTGCGCCTTCCAAACGCTCTGCTTTAATATCCCAAAGAGCCAACATATTAATAATGGACTGCTCCAACTTGTAAACATATTCTTTAACCCCAAAGCCAAATTGTTCCAAATCGAAAATAGGATACGCCACTATCTGACCGGGTCCGTGATAAGTGATATCGCCTCCTCTGTTACTTTTAAAATAAGTAGCATTAATTTGCTTTAAAAAATCATCGTTAATTAAAAGATTATTTTCAGCTCCTGAACGCCCCAAAGTATAGACATTAGGATGCTCACAAAACAATAATTTATGATGAGGAGGATTCTGTTTATCCTCTTTCTTTGCTTGAATATCCAACATCGTTTGCTCTTGATAATCCCAAGCTTTTTTGTATTCTATGAGGTCTAAATCCTCAAATATGGTTATATTTTTTGTATTCATTTTATTTTTAAATTATTCTCAAACGACCTGTTTCTTTAAAAAAGTCATTACAGTGTCATTTTTTTCGAATGTTTAGTGTTATTGAAATTTCAAGAGCATTATTGAATAATACGCCTCAAAAAACCACTATCTAATATTAAATTTTAAGAAACTATCTTCTTCAATAAAAGCCTCTAAAGTATCGCCTATTTTAACAGAACCAACGCCCGCCGGTGTACCCGTAAAAATAATATCCCCAATTTTAAGACTCACAAATTTAGACACATAAGATATAATTTCATTGACCGTAAACAACATATTGGCCGTATGTCCTTTTTGCACTTCTTCGCCGTTCTTTTTAAGCGAAAAATGAATATCTTGAATATTACCACCGTAATTTTCCAAAGGCACAAAAGAACTAATAGGAGCCGAATGGTCGAATGCCTTAGCGATTTCCCAAGGCAAACCTTTCGCTTTTTGTTTGGCTTGTAAATCTCTGGCTGTAAAATCAATACCAATGCCTATCTCAGAATAATATTTATGAGCAAACTCCGGCTCTATATACTTCCCTATCCTATTGATTTTAACCAGTATTTCTGTTTCATAATGAATATCTTGACTAAATTCAGGATAATAAAAATCTTTATTTTTTTGCAATAAAGCAGTTTCCGGCTTTAAGAAAAACACAGGCTCTTTAGGGACTTCATTACTCAACTCTTGGGCATGCTTCACATAATTTCTCCCAATGGCAATTATCTTCATTTATGTTTAATTGTTTTGTTTATTAATATCAACAAGACTTTCTAAAATAGCTTCTTCTATTGTCTTTTATAAAATATTTTACTTATTCTTGAGTTCTCTAATTTCCTTTTGTAAGTTTGGCAGTTCTTTTATGATTTGTTCCCCCCCTAAATTACCGCATTAACAAATTTCCACATTATCACATTAGCAATTCTATTGTCCATAAATCAAAACTTTTGTTTCATCAAGCTCTTTTTTGAAAAAGTGATTTCTTATAGCTCTTGCCTCAATCAAGTCAATTTGACGTTTTAATAATAATTCTAGTTGTTCTTTTAGCTTAAAATATAAATCTGTATATTTAAATGGGTCTTGTTCTTCAAAATCAACAATAAAATCAATATTAGAATTTTCATTAAAATCATCTCTAATTACAGAACCAAAAGCAGAAAAAGTCTTAACTTTATATTGCTCACAAAGTTGCTTAATATTGTCAATATTTTTGTTGCTTATTTTCATACTTCAAAGATAATCATTTTTTCCTAAAACTTATCACACCCTACACCAACACAAGTTCTCCCAATTACCACATTAACGCATTACCACATTATCACATTAACCCATTATTGCATCATCTCACGCAATTTTACTTCTGTGAAAATCTTCTTAGTGTAAAGTGGAAAATCAGCCTGCATCAACCAAGTATAATAGCCTTTATCTTTTTTAAAAACTTCTTCTACCAACTCACCTTTATATTTTCCAAAGTTGAAAATTTCTTGGTCTTTTTTATTCAATAAAATACGCCCTGCAAAATCAGCAAATTTATGATGAGTAGAAAACTGACTTAAATAAGACACGTCATTTTGTAAGTCCTCATATCTTTCTATCTGAGCCTTTAGCACCTCATAAGTCGCACGTGTATCCGCCAAAGCAGAATGGGCATTTTCCAAAGTTTGATTACAATAAAAACGATAAGCAGCTACCAAATTTCGTTGCTCCATTTTATGAAAAATAGTCTGCACATCCACCATTTTTCTACGTTTAAAATCAATATCGACATCGGCTCTTAAAAACTCCTCTGCCAACATTGGAATATCAAATTTATTAGAATTAAAACCCGCTAAATCGCAACCTTCAATAAAATTAGCTATTTCTTTAGCTACCTCTTTAAAAGTAGGTGCATCTTCCACATCTTTATCATAAATACCATGAATTTCAGATGTTTCTTTGGGAATAGGCATACCAGGATTGATACGGTATAATTTTTCCTCTTCCTGACCATTTGGGCTTACCTTAATAATGGCTATTTCTACAATTTTGTCTTTTGCTATATTTAAACCTGTGGTTTCTAAATCGAAAAAAACCAACGGCTTTTTAAGTGATATTTGCATACTTTCTTTGATTGATATATTCTATTCTTTTGACTCTGCCCACTGCACGTAATCTTTTACCAGATAAGCCCCTTTATAATTTTCTTTTACGATTTCCAAAACCTCTAAAGCTTGTGTTTTGGTTCTGAAATCTCCAATTCTCAACTTAAAATTAGGGTCTTCATATAAAATATGAATTTTATAATCAGGATACTTTGAAACAAATTCATTTCGTATTTTATTGGCTTCAGTTCTGGCTGTGTGTCCCGATCTAGAGAAAATTTGAATACGATAACCGGCAAAGCCTTTTTCCTTTTCTTTTTGATCGATGTAATCGTTAAACAACAATCGTAAATCGGGCGTTTGATAAATATGAATACGCCCTTCACTGGCATTAAACTCGGTTAAATCTAAAAATATATTTTTCTTAGTATCATCCTGCGCCCAAGACTGTTGAACACTAAAAAACAGCATAATAGAGCATATAATATATTGCCACTTCAATTTTACAAAACCTAATTTCATTCTTTTGTATTTTTCTGTATTTAAACTACATTTTAAGCTACTTCTATCAAGGATTTTTCATCCATTAGCAAGCTTTATAAAACAAAGTTCAAAAGTAATGGTTTTTTTTCGATATATCTTCTTTTAATACCATTTATGTATTACAACATCATTATAAAACATTAGCCTTGTCCTTTTTTATTTTAGCTATGACCAGTTTAATATCGGAGTAATCAGCATCATCTCCCAATATGGTCTTTAAACCTTTCAAGCCCATTTTCGGATGAGCTAAAATAACAGGCTCTATCCAATTGATTTTCTCCTGACTGATAAAATCAAGAATATCCAACTCCCCTAGCTCCACATAATAAGTCAAATGCCCTAAAATAGTGGTCGCCTTCAAATCACGCTTTTCTGATATTTGTGCAATATTAAGCCCTTCTTTATACAAAGTATAACTAATTAGTTTTGTATCTTCTTTTTGCTTTTTTTCTTTTGATTTTGAACCCGTTTTTTCCGCCTTTTTCTGAGTGGTTTTATCTGAAATAGAATCATCTATATAGCCCACCTCTTTTACATTATCTTGACTGTAATTCGTATCTTCCAAAGTAGATTGAATTAAAGTAGATATTTTATACATTTTCTTCTGCTTCTCAACCAATCTAAGAGATAAACCTTCTAATTCGCGCAAAAATTTTTTAGTGCCTTTTCTAACACGAACCTCCTTTGCCAAGTCTGTGATTTCTGTATATAGGGCTTGTAATATAGGTTCAAAATACGCAATGGCTTTTAACACACGCTCATTCAAATGTGGCATATATGAAGCCTGATTAGTATTAATAATTTGAACTAACTGTTTTTTAAATTTAAGCCCTATATCGTTAAGTTCCTCTACTTTCCGTAACCACTCCTCAACCTTAGATTTATAAGTTTGCTTTGCAGACCTACTTTCTTCTTTATTAAAACTTTGTAAATAATCTTGTATGGCATATAGCAAATTCTCAAAAGTAAAATTCTGAGGAATATATGATAAAAAATAATGTCTTGACAAGTCAGAAAAATGCGCTTCTAACCATTCTTTAGAAGTCTTAGTCGTACTGTACTTCAAAATATCTTCATCAATATTAATCCCATTTTGTTGCATAGGTTGAGCCAATATCAAACCATCTAGGCTTCTCAAACGAGAAAAAGCCACATAAGACTGCCCCGAAGCAAAAATATGGGCAACATCAATTATGGCTTTATCGAATGTCAACCCCTGACTTTTATGAATGGTTATTGCCCATGCCAAGCGCAATGGATACTGAACAAAAGTACCTTCCACTATTTTTTCCAACACACCCGTATTTTTATTCAAAGCATATCGGCTATTTTCCCATTCATACAATTCAGCCGGCGCCCTTGTGCCATCTTCAAAAGCCACTTCTATTTTGTCTTGACTAATTGCACAAATCGTACCTATCTTCCCGTTATAATAACGCTGTTTTCCTGAAACATCATTTTTAATAAACATCACCTTAGCTCCCAATTTTAATTCCAAACACAAATCATTAGGATACTGCGATTCATTAAACTTCTTATTAATTTCAGCTTCAAAAAAGAAAGAGGAATGATTGATTTTATTTAATTCTCTAGTATTAATATCGTTAGCTATCGCATTATGAGTGGTTAGATAAACAGCATTGCTCTCTGACAATTGCTTTGGATTACTAACACACTTAGAATTAAGAACCTGAACATCAGATGAACTAAGTTTATTTTCTCGCAAATGATTCAACAATTCTATAAAGCGAGCCTCTTTTTGACGATATACTTTTTCCAGCTCAATATAAATAGGAGGATTATCCTGAAGAACCTTAGCATTAAAGAAATAAGGAGATGTATAATAAGGTTCTAACACCCCTTGTTCTTCATTTCTAATCACCGGTGGCAATTGCCATAAATCGCCTATAAAAAGCACTTGTAAACCTCCAAAGGCGACATTATAATTTCGTCTAATACTCCTCAAAAGAACGTCAATAGCATCTAAAGTATCGGCGCGCAACATACTTACTTCATCAATCACCAAGAGCTCTAAAGAGCGAATCATATCTCTTTTAGAACGATGCATTTTAACCGCTCTTAATAGGCTTTGAGGTGTGTTAATATCTATTGAAGAACCTTGATTAATAGCATTATTATCAGGAATAAATACACTAAAAGGCAACTGAAACAAAGAATGTAAGGTAACTCCTCCTGCATTAATAGCTGCGACTCCTGTTGGGGCTGCAACCACCATTTCTTTAGGCGTATGTTTTGACAAATGATGCAGAAAGGTTGTTTTTCCCGTTCCTGCTCTCCCTGTCAAGAAAATATTCTGATTCGTATTATTGATGTATTTAGCGATTAACGATTGCATATATTCAAGCCTTATTGATTCTTACTAGGCAAAGATACAATATTTAACCCAAAATAAAATTCAAATTCAAAAACTCTTATTTAAAAGGTGTTGGGTGTTGGTTTTTGGTTTTGGGTGTTAGGTACTAGGTATTAGGACTTCGGTCTTCAAGCTTCCGTCTTCAAGCTTCCGTCTTCAAGCTTCCGTCTTCGGTCTTCTGTCTTCCATCTTATCAAACACTTAGGCTATGGAAGGTTTCAATATATCCTCATAAAGGAATATTAAAATAATGAAATAGCAGTTCCATTGCATAAATGGGGATTAATCATTAATTTTGTTTTTTCAAATAAAACACCATAATAGAATGTACGATTTTAAGCAAATAGAAATAGAGAAGCTGATTATCCACAACATAGGAAATAGAGCAAAAGAGGAAGAACTTAATTTATCAAGTCAAATTTTAGAGGTTGATGAAGCTGTTCAAGCTGTTTTGTTAGATTACTATTTGTATCCTTTTAAGACAGACGAATATTTTCAGTTTATAGGAGAAGATGCCGCCAGTGATGAAACCCGTTTTAACGGAAACAAAATGGCACTTTATATCAGAGAATTAAACGAAGAGCCTGAAAAATTTGTTGAAATTTCTCAAAAGATAGCCAAGTATTTATTTGAATTAACAACACATCCTAAAATTGTAAGTGGAGATTTGCACATCGTAAAATTTACCAATTGTATTTTAGACGAAGAAATCGTTTCTGCTATTGGCTTATTTAAAACAGAAACCAGAGAACCTTTTATTCAACTGCAACGCTCTGAAACCGGAACAATCGTACAGCGTCAGCAAGGCATCAATCTAAAGAAAGTAGATAGAGCTTGCTTGATTTTTAACACCGAAAAAAGTGAAGGGTATAGAATTCTGAATGTAGATAAAACCAAAGGAGACGCTCATCCTCATTGGCAGTATGATTTTTTAGCTATTAAAGCACGCCAAGAAGATTTCTACAACACCAACAATTTTATCAGTTTAATAAAGTGTTTTAGTGATGATGTTCTTAACGAAACCAACAATGTAGAACCTTCTGACCAAATTGCTTTTATACAACGCACAGAAGATTTCTTAAAAAACAACGACCATATTGTAAATGAAGAATTTACAGAACAAGTTATTGGTAACGAAGAAATAACAGAGGCTTTTAACAATTACATTCCTAATTTTGAAAGCGATTACGATATTAAATTAGAAGACAACTTCCCTATATCTAAACAAGCTCTAAAATCGAATAAGAAATATTTTAAATCAGTCATTAAACTAGATAAAAGCTTCCACGTATATGTACACACCAACCCTGATAATTTAGAAAAAGGATTTGACGTGTCTCGTGCTATGAAATATTATAAACTATACTATAAAGAAGAGGAGTAACAGACTTTTCTATTTCTAATAATGGTTCAGAATATTGGCTTATGGAAGTTTTTCTTGAATGAAGAATTGTTAATTTGTTGAAAAGTTGAAAGGTTGTAAAGTTAGGGGCGAATATCTTTCGCCCTTGATGAGTTTTCTTGAATTGAGGTATTACCACATTATTATATTATCATATAATACATCCGTCCCCCCTCTCAAAGAATAGCTCCAAACTACGCTTAGAACAAAAAGAGTAATTGACAAAAAGACTAAAAAAAACGCAACTACTTATTATAAGTAATTGCGATTTTTTTTAGAGGTCTCGAGCGGATTCGAACCGCTGTACATGGTTTTGCAGACCACTGCCTAGCCACTCGGCCACGAGACCAACAGAGATTGCAAAAGTATCTATTTTTTTTAAATCAACAAATTTTAAAAAGAAAAATTCTTCAAAATTTCTAAAAACAATTTACTTCTTCAACTGTTCTAACTGTCTTTCAATAGCTTCTATTTTATTTAAGGCGTCAGCTTGCTTTTGTTTTTCCATTTCTACCACCTTAGCAGGGGCATTATTAACAAACTTCTCATTCTCTAATTTCTTATTAACTGTTCTTAAGAAGCCTTGATTATAAGCTAAATCCTCTTCTAACTTAGCAATTTCTTCCTCTACATTGATTTTTTCATTTAATGGCACAAAATATTCCGAAGTCGCCACCATAAAGCTTAAACAACCTTCCGGAGCTTGCTCTACCAACTCTATTTTAGCAATATTGCACAGCTTAATTACTACAGACTGAAAAGCAGCTTTTTCTTTAGATTTCAACAATAAATCTAAAGCATCTCGCATTGGTATATTTTTCTGCTTCCTAATAGTTCTTATTTCTGCCACCAATTGCTTAAGCAAGTTAAAGTCGTTCAAAATAGCTTCGTCAAAATGCTCAGCTTTTGGCATTTCTGACACCATTATACTTTCTCCCTCAGCTCGCTCTTCTACTAAGTGCCATAACTCTTCAGTTATAAAAGGCATAAAAGGATGCAACATCTTCAATAAAGCATCAAAGAACTTCAATGCAGCTTGCAAAGTAACAGCATCAATAGATTGCTGATAAGCCGGTTTGATAATCTCTAAGAACCAAGAAGAAAAATCGTCCCAGAATAATTTGTAAACTGCCATTAAAGCATCAGACAAACGGAACTTGGTATAATGGTCTTCCATTTCTATCAAGGTCTGGTTAAGTTTTTGCTCAAACCAAACAATAGCTTCTTTAGCTGATTCAGGTTGTTCTTTATTAGCATCTACCTCCCAAGATTTAACCAAACGGAAAGCATTCCATATTTTATTGCTAAAATTACGTCCTTGCTCTGTCAAACTTTCGTCAAACAGCAAATCGCCTCCGGCAGGAGAACACAATAACATTCCCACACGTACCCCATCAGCACCATAAGCATTAATCAAGTCGATAGGGTCAGGTGAATTACCTAACTGCTTACTCATCTTGCGACCTTGCTTATCGCGAACCATACCGGTAAAATACACATTCTTAAATGGTGCTTTACCTTTAAATTCGTAACCTGCCATAATCATACGAGCTACCCAGAAGAAAATAATATCGTGTCCGGTAACCAAATCGGCAGTTGGATAATAATAATCCACTTCTTTATTCTCAGGGTTGAATCCATCGAATACGGAAATAGGCCATAGCCAAGAAGATGCCCAAGTATCTAACACATCTTCCTCTTGACGTAAATCGGCTAAGCTTAAAGTTTTATCTTGTGTTTTTTCTTGTGCTAAAATTAAGGCTTTCTCCTCATTTTCAGCTACAACAAATTCATTGCTATCCTTTATGTAATAAACAGGTATGCGATGTCCCCAATACAACTGACGACTAATACACCAGTCTTTTACATTTTCCATCCAATGGCGATATACATTTTTGAATTTAGACGGATAAAACTTCACATCATCATTCATTACAGCATCTAATGCCACCTTTGCCATATCGGTCATTTTCAAAAACCATTGAGTAGATAATTTAGGTTCAATTACCGCTCCTGTTCGCTCTGAACAACCTAATTTGTTATTATAATTTTCTACTTTTAACAGATTGCCTGCTTTTTCCAATTCAGGAATAATATTTTTTCTCGCTTCAAAACGATCTTGCCCCACAAACCAACCTGCAGCTTCGCTAATAGTACCATCATCATTTAAAATATCAATGCTTTCTAACTGATGACGCATTCCTATTTCATAATCGTTGATGTCGTGAGCAGGGGTTATCTTCAAACAACCTGTTCCAAACTCCATATCTACATAATCATCTTCTATAATAGGAATAGAACGCCCCACAATAGGTACTATAACACGCTTACCTTTTAAGTGTGTAAAACGCTCGTCATTAGGATTGATACAAACCGCTGTATCGCCCAATATAGTTTCAGGACGTGTGGTAGCTATGGTTACAAAGCCCTCCTCTCCTTCTATTTGATAATTCAAATAATATAATTTCGATTGCTCTTCTCTATAAATTACTTCTTCATCAGAAACAGCCGTTAAAGCATCAGGATCCCAATTAACCATTCGGATTCCTCTATATATCAAACCTTTATTATATAATTCAACAAAAGTACTGATAACCGCTTGACTACGTTGCTCATCGAGGGTAAAACAAGTTCTGTCCCAATCGCAAGAAGCACCTAACTTCTTCAATTGCTCTAAAATAATACCGCCGTGTTTATCCGTCCATTCCCAAGCGTGCTTTAAGAAGTCTTCTCTTGATAAATCGGCTTTATCAATGCCTTCTTGCTTTAATTTATTAACAACTTTAGCCTCTGTAGCAATAGATGCATGGTCAGTTCCCGGTACCCAACAAGCGTTTTTGCCTTGCATACGAGCCCTACGAATTAACACATCTTGAATGGTATTGTTCAGCATATGCCCCATATGCAACACACCGGTTACATTTGGAGGTGGAATAACCATTGTATAAGGGTCTTTCTCATTCGGCTCAGAATGAAAAAAACGCTGATCTAACCAATACTGATACCACTTGTCTTCTACATTTTTCGGACTATATTTTGTTGCTATTTCCATTTTATAATATTATAAAGAATCTATTTTATACTAAACTGCAAAGATAAATTTTATTAAGAAATTTCTAAATAAAAGACTATACAAAAACATTAAGGTATAGTATCTATCTCTTAATATCTAATTGAATTTTAATCTGACGAAAGTTTTTCGTTATTAATATGGCGTTTAGAATCGCGCTTTGTTTTCTTTTCTAAGTTTTTAATCATCGCCTTTTCTAAATCTACTCCGGTTTGATTTGCCAAAGCCATTAAAACCCATAAAACGTCAGCTATTTCATCTTCTAAATTTAAAGTTTCACCCTTTTTAAGCGATTGGTCTCCAAATTTCCTTGCCATTACTCGGGCTAATTCTCCTACTTCTTCTGTCAAAATAGCCATATTGGTTAGCTCACTAAAATAACGAACGCCGTAAGTCTTTATCCATTTATCTACTTGCTCTTGATGTTCTTTTAATGTCATAATTATTTCATCATTTTATTATATCCTAATTCTTCTATCAACTGTTTATGATGCTCATATAAGCTATACTTTTGCTTATCTGTCAGTTGTTCAATACCATCTCCTATGATTCCTTTTCTAAAAAAAGACGAGGATTTGATAGGCTTCTCTTTAAAAGAACCATTCTGTTCCTCATGCTTCAATTTCTTAAAAGAAGACTGATTAACCGCCCACTCCAATTGCTCTTTATCAAGGTTTCCGTATATGAAACGTACCATATTTCCAAAATACAAAAGTGGATTAGTATGTAAATCTTCATATTTGAGTAAATGAATATCAAAAGGGCTTTTTTTCCAAGAATAAAAATGCTCTGACCAGCTCTTTAAAGTCTGACGCAACTGCTTCGGCAGAGAATCATTTTTTCCGGCAAAAGCATAATCTGAGTCGTTCATTATATCAATTATTCTATCTGTACTCACTGATAAATGATTAGCAAAAGAAACCGCTACATCAAAAGGGTTTCTTACAATATATATGGTTGCTAAAGTTATTTCTTCAGGGAAAATAGGCTTTTGATTCGTATTCAATGTATAAGCATCGTGGGTTTTAACAAACACTTCCTGCTCTAATTCTTCATTATATTTCTTATAAACCAAAGGTCTTAAAACATCTACTTCATCAAAATTCAAATCAGAAGACGGCAAGGGGGAAATGAGATCAAACAGTTCTCGAGAACTGGAGATAAACCCTCCTTTAATATCATTAATAGATACCTTTTTTCTATTCTTACTAAGATAATTAGCCAAAAAAATCCGTATCCAAGTATTTCCCGATTTGGGATAAGACACCAACCATACAAAATGAGGCTTATTCATCGTTTTTCTATTATTTTAGAAGAAGCATATTGGTTAAACTCATCTATCATTTTAAAAGAATTAGAACGTGATAAATCAAACAAACGTACTTGAGATGCCAATTTTTGAATGATTTGATAAGTTTCCTTTTGTTTTGAAAGTGCATCAGAAAAGCGAGGGCGATACAAATTAGCCTGACACTTAAATAATTTCTCGAAGCCTTTAACTTCTTCGCAAGAAAAATGATATTCATTCTTCGACTTCAAAATATAAACCTCAGCTACCTCTATAGGCTGCTCTACACAAGATGTACAGACTTGTTTATATTTCTCTATAGCCGGTCTTAATTGCGCCTTTGGGTATTTTTCAAAATGATATTTATCCATTATATCACTCCATAATTTAGATGAAGGATAAGAAGGCTGAACATATACCTTATTATCTTGCAAAAATAAAGCCGACACATCATCTGTAATAAAACGATAGGATTGGCTCAAGAAATAATTTAACAAACTACTTTTCCCTGCTCCGGAAACTCCTGTTATAATAATCGCCTTATTTTGATATTCAAAAGCAGCTCCGTGAAAAGGCAAAATATTACGTTGCAAAAGAACAGTTGCCATTACCGAGCCCATAAAAAACAGCTCTACTTCTTTCAAAAGAGCTTTAGGATGAACTTTTATCCACACTTCTTGTCCGGATCTAACCCAATAAAAAGCCACATTAGGTACTTCCAGTAAAAAATTATCCTTATTTGATTTAAAATAAACACCTCTATAGGTAGGTGTAAAATCAATTTTGAAATCTTTTTTTTGAATTACCTTTAAATCAAAAGTTCCCTTTTCAGAACAAGAAAATGCCTGAAAAGGGAAATCTGATTGTATATTCAAGCCAAAGGCTCTAAAACTATAATTCATTTATTCAATCATCGATTTTATTGACCCTAAATAATAGGTAAAAATAAGTTCATGAGAACCATTCGTTACTTTACCAACATCTGACAAAGTATAATCGTAAGCATAACCTACTTTAATCTTATCATTATATTTAATACCTAATCCCACAAAAATATCATTTGGAGCGAATTCAAAATCAGAACGATAACCTACTGCCAACCATGCAAAATTCTTGTACAAAGTCTTTACACTCAAATCCCATTGTCCAAAACCTGATTCTACATATTTCACTAAAACAGAAGGTTGTAACTGGAAGTCGCTATTTAATTCTAAATTATAACCTGCATTCAAAAAGTAATGTCTTACTCTTTTAAAATCAAGGTGTTTGTTAAACATATCTACTCTACGTCCGAATAATTGCATAGTTGATAGACCTACAAACAATTCATTAGAATAAAAATAAACACCAAAGTTAGCATCAGGAACTACCTTATCATCTACAGACTGATAAATGAGTTCATCATCTAATATTGCCTGAGATAAATTGTTTAAATCTAAACTCATTTGGTACAAACTAGCCGATAAACCTAGCGATAAATTATACGTCTCATTTATCTTAAAGTGATAAGCATAAGATAAATTAACACCTCTTTTAGAGATACGTCCGGTAGTATAATTAAATAACTTAGCACCCACTCCACCTAAATTTTGACTCAATTTGGTGTGGTAAGTAAGAAAAGAAGTTCTTGGGGCATCATTTATACCACTCCAAGAAGCTTTATAGCCTAAAAATAAAGGACTACTATCAGTGGAACCCACCACTGCAGGATTGGTTAAGTACTTATTTTCTAAAGTCTGAGAAAAACTTACCAGCTGCTGCGCTGAAAGATTAAATCCCATAAATACTAAAATAATAAAAATATTCTTTTTCATTGGTTATATTTTTGTGCTGGCAATAAGATTAAGTTATGAACCTTATTGCCAACTATTTGTCTAAAATGTTATTTTAAAATAGTTATAGAACCGGAAAGAGGCTCTTCCCCATTATTTAACTCTATCACATAATAATATACTGAGGAATTAAGTTCTTTTCCGTCATCAGAAAGACCATCCCATTTTTTAGTATATCCTTTAGATTCAAATACTAAGTTCCCCCACTCATTAAATATCTTGACAACACAGTCAGGGTATTTCTCAATATTATAAATAGTCCACTTATCATTCTTTCCATCTCCATTAGGAGTGAAAACTTTCATAGGAGTAACTTGTTTATTCTTTGCTTCGATAGCAAATGTATCTGCGACTGCACAGTCATTGGCATCAGTTATCACCACATCATAGCTTCCCTCTGCCAAATAACTATTAACATTAGAATAACAGCTATTATTCCACATATACTCGTATGGAGGCGTTCCTCCTTTTACAGAAACTTCAATCTGCCCATCTTCTTTTCCGAAATCAGAAATAGGATTCACTGTATAAACAAAGCTTAAAGAATCCGGCTGCTGAACATATACTGTATCAGAAACATCTCCACATTTATCAGATACTTTATACACATAATAGCCCTCTTTCAAACCGGATATAATAAAATCGTTGTCTGCAGTATGTTGCCATTCCACTGTATAAGGCTCTACTCCTGCATTCACTTTCAACTCTATTTCTCCATTCTCATCACCAAAACATAAAGGCTGTGTTACAAGAGCATCAACTTGAACTTTTGGAAGTGCCTCTACATAAAAAGTATCAACAGCCATAGTAGCACAAGCGTCTTCAACCTTTACTGTATAAGTACCTATCCCTAAATCAGAAATAAAATCATCCTCAGAATTATCACTCCATAAATAAGTATAAGGCTCTTTTCCTCCACTTACAACAACTTGATTACTTGCTCCCAATGAATTTTCACATTGTAACATTTGTAATTTATTCAGTACATTAATTTGTAAGTCCTCTACTGTATTAATGGTAAAACTATCCACTTTTGCAACACCGCAAGCATCTGTTACAACTACTTTATGTTGTCCAAAAGATAAATCATTCACTTCTGCAATAGTTGTATCAGAAGAAGTTCCCCAATCAAAAGTATAAGGTTCGATACCGGCTTCTACAGTTACAGTAGCTTTACCATTGTCGGCATCTTTACAAATCAACTTGTCTGCTGTCACATAAAAGTTCAATTCCGGTTTTGAATCAATATAAACAGAATCAACTACAGAACCACAAACATCTGTTACGGTTACTTTATGCCAACCCACATTTAAGTCATCAGATATACTTTCTGTACTTGCTGAATTTTCCCAAGCATAAGTATATGGAGAAATACCTGCTGTACCGCTTACATAGGCTTTTCCGTTACTTCCATTAGCACAATCAGATAAGGCTAAGACTCCGGAAGTAATTACTAATGGAGCTTTTGAGCTTATTTTTATGCTATCTTTCAATTCTGTTCCACAAGCATCTGTTACTGTTATTTTATAATCACCAATTCCTATACCTGCCAAACGATTAATAGTATCATTAACTAATATTTCTCCATCTTTTTCCCATACAAAATTATAAGGTTCTACACCATAAGTTGCTAACACAAAAGCAGAAGCATTAGTATCAGAAGCACAATCTAATACTTGTGTAGAAGAACTTAATATCATTTCTAAATTAGGCTTAGCATCTATATAAACAGAATCTATTACAGAACGACAAACATCTGTTACAGTTACTTTGTGCCAACCCGGTGATAAATCTTCTGCTATATTTGAAGTACTTGCTGAATTTTCCCAAGCATAAGTATATGGTAAAATACCTGATGAGCCTGTCACATAAGCTTTTCCATTATTTCCGTTAGAACAATCCGCTGAGGCTAATACTCCTGAAGCAAGAGCTAAAGGTGATTTTGAAGTTATTTCTAACTCATCTACTAATTGTGTTCCACAAGCATCTGTTACTGTTACTTCATATAAACCCACTCCAACATTATCCAATTGATTAGTAGTATCTGCTAATGCAGCACCATCTTTTTTCCAAGCATAAGTATAAGGTTCTACACCATAAGTAGCCAATACAAAAACAGAAGCACTTGTATCTGATTCACAATTTAAAATTTGTGTAGAAGAACTTAACACCATCTCTAAACTTGGAGAAGCATTTACATTTATAGTTTCTTCTATACTTCCGCAAACATCAGTAACTTTAACAGTATATTCTCCTGAAGACACATCATCTAAATGATATAAATCATCTGCTAACAACGTACCTTCTTTTCGCCACTCATAAGTATATGGTTCGGTTCCTCCCTGCACCATTACAGAAATCATTCCATTGGAATTACCGCAAGTAGTATGCGAAACAGAAGCCATTAACTGCATATTGGTTTTAGACTCTATAGTCACAGTTTTAACTACGCCCGTAGTATTACAAACATCTTTAACTGTAATTTCATATTCTCCGGCTTCTACATTCTCCAACATTTCGGTATTACTTATAACATTAGCTTCTCCTACTTTTCTCCATTCATAAGTAATAGGTTCTATACCTCCATAAGCTAATACTTTAGCACCTCCTGTAGCAGAAGTTGAACAAGAAGAATGAATCTCTACAATTTCTGTAGCTAAAGCTTCCATACTAACCACATTAACCGTATCTTTCACTTCAATATTACAAGTTTCATCTTTCACTATTACGTAGGCCTCTCCTACACTTAAATCATTAGCAATATAGGTTGCTGATGCTGAATTCTCCCAAGTATAAGATATATTTCCTGAACCTCCCTGTACCAAAACCCAAGCTTGTCCATCTGTGGCATTTGGACAAGAGATAGTCAATTCATCTGTATTCAAAGTAGCCTCCATAGCCGGTTTAGAAGAAATTTCTACCATTGCTGTTTTAACCACATTACAACCAGCATCTGTAACTGAAACCTGATAATTTCCTACTCCCACATCATTTAGAACAGGAGTAATTTGAGCCATTGCTACTCCATCCTTTTCCCAAGCATAAGTATAGTTTCCCGAACCATTTTCCACTTCAACACTTATATCTGTAAGACTAGTTGGACAATCTAAAATTTGATTCTCAGTAATACTCAATTCCATTTCAGGTTGAGTATTAACATACAGTTGCTTGGCATAAGTACAACCTAAATCAGAAGTTGCTGTAACAGTATATATTCCCTCTTTTGCATCCGTTATACTATCAGTACTCACACCGGCTAATACCGTTCCTTCATAAGACCATTCATAAGTAAACTGTTCATTAACAAGAGTTCCTGTTACCCCCGGTTTACTATAAACTTGAGCCTTTAGTTTTCCATCAGAAAGATTAGAGCAAGAAGGTAAACGCTCTACATTCAAACGTAAATCATAAGACAAACAAAGGTCAAGTTTACTTAAAAAGCCCACTCTGTCAGCAACTCCTCTAAACAAGACAATCTCGTCATCTTGGTTGGTGTTAAATCTAATATCATCAGAGGCATAATCACCTGTTACAAACAAATCATTATGGGAATCCAACAATATAGTAGTTATTTTAAGTGGTTTATCTCCTATAGATGCACCTTTACTAATCTCTATTTCAGAAACCCAACTTAGGTCAGAACGCTTATAAACTGTCAAAATACCTCTTGTAGTATTGCCGAAACCTTTATAACCAGAGACATAAAAATTATCATCATCTTGAATCATACTTACCACATCAGTACGCTCAGAAATATTCTCTGACAAACTTTTCTTTTCCAAAAGATTACCCTCTAAATCAAACTTTAAAATAAATCCATTATTCCAATTATCAAAAACATCTAGAGTCTCAACAGTTGTTGAGCTAGCATCAATATTTAGAGGTGTTCCTTGAAACGCATTACCTAGTATGTATATACCTTCAGGAGTTGAAACCAAAGACTCAACAAATACGTCCAATTCTATATTTCCTGAAGGAGACTGAGCTATATCCAAGTTTCTACTCCACACCAAATTACTAAAATCAATATTATATTTCAGCAGTACAGAAGCATAAGTGTTAGGGGTATTAGTTTGTAATTGCCTTACTCCTAAATCAAAATCACCTTCATAGGAAGTATATATATAATACTCTCCATTTTGATAAGAAATATGCGTAGAGGTTGTTCCCTTTAACTTTCCGTCAGGATTAGACAGGTTTTGATTCAACGACTTTCCTAATTTATATTCTCCTTGATGGTCATAAACTGCTACAAAACAAGATCTGTAACCATTCTCCACATTAATAGTGGCCTCCGGAGCTAAAATATCTGTTCCTAAATTAACATCTGAATCTGACCAAGCCACAAAAGTTAAAGCTTGCAATGTTGCGTTATAAGTCAAATCTGTGGCAAAGCTTTTGTTTACTCCCCACGCCACATTTTTAGCCCACAACAAACCTCCTTCTGAATTATATTTTGATAAGAAGACATTACTTTTTCCTTTATTCTCTACTGTTATAGTCACTCCGGGAGACGTTAATATACAGGGTTGCATTTGAAAAAAGTTACCTAAAACATATAAATTTCCTTGGTCATCTAATTCCAAATCGACAACAGTTACTTTTTTTGTAGATTGAATATAACGACACCAAAGCACCTCTCCTTGAGCATCATACTTAGCCACAAAAGCATCTTGCTTACCCATAGCAGAAATATCACCTCCGCCTTCCAAACGCGTAATTGTATGTTTATAAGAACCTAAAACATAAAGGTTATCTTGGGCATCTTGCTTAGTAGATACCGTAACTAAAAGCCCCTTATCCTGCAAATTCTTAGCCCAATCAAATTTCTGAGCTTGAGAAAACAAAGCTAAAAAAGCTATTGTTAAAAATAGTAGTAATTTTTTCATTTTCATTGATTTAATTTTTAATTATGACACATCCCCACTGGTATCTTCTGTAGCTGTAGAATCATACCCATTTAAAGTTTTACTAACACTAAACTCTTGAAAAGAAGGTGTAAGCCATACTTTTTTTTCTTGAGATAAATATTCTTCTTGCTTTTTTTGTACCTTTGTAAGGTTATTTTTTAATTCTTCCATAAGATATACTTAAGTATTTTTACTAAGACAAATAATCGCACAAAGATATTAACTTTATAAAAGAAAACCAAACAATTATTAAGGTAAAATCAAATGATAAGTTTTATTATTTTAAAAAAAGAAAAAAATAACCTCCTAATAAACAATGGATTAAACAAAACCCTTGAACCTAATGTTTTTTTTCAATATAAAAAAGAATCTATAGGGGAAAAATGCATCAATAAAGGTAAATATTTAATACTTTATGACAGTATTAATGATGGGACTTGTTCTTTTGAAAACTTAAAAAACACCAACCTTTGCTTTGCCTCTTACTCATTTCAAAATCAACAATTTTGGGGAAGACGTGATAAATTAGGCAACAAACCATTCTACTATATCAATAACGACACTATTTTTGCCTTTAGCAATTCTATTGGTTTCCTAAAAAAACAATTAGACAAAATACAATTTAACCTCAACTCTATTCACCGCTTTTTATTAGGAATCCCTCCCGAAAAAGACCAAAGTTTTTATAAAGATATTCAGCACCTTCCGGCAGGCTATGAATTGATTTACCAAAATAACAAACTAAAAACTCAAGCCTATTTTAACCTTAAAAGCGACTTCAAAGACCTCATTGAAAACAAACAGCTAAGCGATTTAAAAGAAGTTTACCAAGATGCTATACTTTCTAGAAGAAGAGGACTTTGCGGCTCTGAACTAAGCGGTGGACTAGACTCCTCCGGAATTACATCCTTTCTTTTTCACCAAGCTCCCTCCTCACCCTTACATTTATTCAGACATATACAAAACGACGAACAAAAAAAGTATTATTTCCCTTTTGAAGACGAAAAAAAGTATAGTGATATTGTCATCAATAATTTAAAAAACAAATACCCCACTAACGAACATTTATTAATAACTCACAACCTTGATTCCTCAGAAAAAGGAATTATTAAAGAATTAGAAAACAGCTTAACCAGAATAGGCTCTCCTTTTTTATCTAGCCTGCCTTTATTTTTTGACAGCATCTACGAATCCGCTATGAAAGAAGGCGTTCAAACCTTATTTTCAGGATTTGGAGGAGATGAAGTTATAAGCTCCTCCTCTAAGAAATACATAAAAGAGTTAATATACAAGAAGAAGTGGCGTAAACTACATAAAACTATGGGAATAAACTATAGCACGAAAGCTTTTATAAAATCCACTTTCTTTCCTCAACAAACATTTCCTAAATGGGTCAGCAACAAATTCAATCACACGATTGCTAATCAACATTTTTTCAACCGAAAAGAAAGTAAAAATATTTTCTTTAACTACTTCAAAGATTACTTCTGCCCTATCTATAAAGAGGATATTTTAAACAGAATTACCAATAACAGGTTTACGGGAAGAATAGAAGAAAACAGTATGATTGCCAGAACTTACGGCATAGACTACGCCTACCCCTACACAGATATAGAACTTATCAAAACTTACCTACAAATACCTATGAAAGAAAAATTTAGTATGAAAAATCCTAGAACCCTTTACCGCCAACTCACCCAAGATTTTTTACCTAAAGAAGTTAACCAAAGAAGCAACAAAACATCATCAACTGTACCAACTGTTTTTTATCGTGTTTTACGTGATTACGATGAAATCATTACTCTTTTTGAAGAAGCCAAAAAGCAAGATGTTGCAGAAATCATCGACATCAATCAATGCTTATCTTTAATGAATTCGGTTAAATTAAGAAACAAGCCTTCCAACCCCCAACACAGAACCTACATTCCTCATATCATCACCGCATTACAAGTCATATTATTAATGAATAATAAGGAAACTTTGTAATAAAATAGCCCCTCGGACTTACGGGCTTACACACCCATATTCAATATAAAAACAAACCTTAGCAATTCTCTTTAGAGAAACACGCTTTTAAGCTTAATGACAAATATCATATCCACCCCGTTTTTGATGTCATTTACTAATGAAACTTACGCATATCATTAAAGCAATGCATCATCTTAGCTTTAGCTATAATTGATAAAAAAAAGAGAGGATGTTCTTTCTGAACACCCTCTCTTAAATTTTAAGAATTATGATTTTTTACAATCATCTATTCTTTATTTAGTTAATACCACTTTCTTAGTAGAAACGCTATCACCTTTAGTTACTTTTACAATATAACCACCTGCACTGAAAGCAGATAAATCAATTGTAGTGTGGTTAGCCTCTACTTTAGAGTTATATACCTCTTGTCCTAACATGTTGTAAACAGCAACTTGGCTATTCTCAACACCTTCTAACTGTACTTGACCATTAGTTGGGTTAGGGTACACTTTGAAAGCATCTAAATCATTTACATCAACACCTGATTTATCAGTAATACTAACATCATCAATAGCTAAGAAAAAGTGGTTAGCTACACTATAAGCATTGAAAGCAATATAATAAACACCATCTTCCTCAACTGTAAACGTTACTTCTTTTGAAAGATACGTATCGTTATTAATTTCACCTAAATCTACTATTTCTGTAGTCATAGCCTCTTTATTAGGTGCATTACCAATTAACACTTTTAATTTTTCAGGGAAAACTGTAGTTTGATATTTACCTACTTTATACCAGAAATTTAGAGCATAAGTTTTACCAGCTTTTGCATCTAAACATGTTGTATATAAATAATCATCAGCATCAGCTGCACCTTGTTTAGCAAGGTAAATGAAAAAGTCGTTATCATTATGTCCATAACCCTCAGCACTTATATGACTCCAAGTAGCATTATCTCCATTAGCATCCTCTACCATCCAAGTTGCCCAAGATGTATTTCCTTTAGCAAAATCTTCTGTATAAACATCTATAGAAGAAGGACTTCCATTAATTGCAAGAGTAGCACTCATATTATTATCTTCAGTAACATCATCAGCTAAAGTAACCTTAGCATCAATATTATACTCTCCATCTTCAGAGAAGTTTGCTGTTTGCTCAAAAGCAATTTCAGCTTCTGCATCAATAGCCAACTCTTCTGCATAAGTATAAGTACCCACCTCTTCACCATTCACAGTATAAGCTACCGTGAAATTAGAAACAGCAACAGAACCTTTATTCTTAATAACAGCTTTAACTTGAGCATCAGAAGGTAAATCACAAGCAGAGTGCTCTGTTGAAACTGAAACAACTTGAACATCTTTCAACTCTGTTGCCAAATCAACATAAGAAGCTTGATATACTTCCTTAGTTGCAGGATCTTGTATCCAAACAACTAATTTTATATTTCCTTTCTCTTCAATATTTGTATTAGCTAAACTAGCTTTTGCAGTAATAGTTTGAGCCGTACCTGCTTCAAAAGAAGACATTGCGTTTCCATCTGTATTAGCTACAAACTTCATCATTACGTTATGAAATTCTGTTTCTCCATTAGAAGCCACATTACCTGTAGTCTCTTTTTCAATAACAGCTACTTGAAGAACCAAGTTTTTATTGAATGTTATGATAGGAGTTACATTAATATTAGCAGTTATAGAATCATCAGCATAAGTCGCCTCCCCCTCTAATTTAAAAAGAGATTTAGCTCCATCATATAAAGCATTTAAACCCGCTTGTGTAGGAGTAGGATTGGTTTGTGCAATTCCGTTTATCACCATTGTAGGAGCAGATGTTACGCCATAATACTGCACTCTAGCACCAGCTTCTGCTGTATAATAAGGGTCACCTGAAGTTGGCCAATTCACTTGATACTTGATTAATACAGCTTTATCCTGATTATTATTTAATAATGTATCATCTATTATAGGGTTTGCAGAAGCACATGGTCCACAAGTTGCAGAAGTAAACAATTCAAAGAATACTTTTTTCTGAACTGACTCTGAAATAGTAATAACTGTAGCAGAAAGCGTAGTATCAACTAAAGCTAAATCAGAATGTCCATTTACATTAGAAATAGTCACTTCTACTTCATGAGCAGCAGGAGCTGATAAGTCAGCTTGCACATTATGAGTAAACTCTGCTGTAGTTCCCGGTTCTATATTTACACCTGTTACTGAATAAACAGCAGAAGCCTCTCCTCCATCAATTTTGTAAGTTACATCATAAGAGGTAATAATACTGTCAGAACCTGTGTTTTCAATAGTACCTTTTACATCAACCATTGCATTAGTAGCATCCAAATAATCGGTAGGCAAATCTAAGCTTAATAATTTAGCGTCTAAAGCCTTAACCTCTTTTACAACAACATCATCAATATTAATTCTAAACATATCAGTAATATCATGGTGTCTGAATGCAATATATATAGTTTGACCTTTGTAATCATTTAAAGAAGTTGTTTTCTTTACCCATTCTGCTGTAGATAACTGTGCATCAAACAAAGTTACCCCATCTGTTCCTGTAAAATCAGCTACTGTATTTCCTGAAGAAAGATATACACTATATTTTTCAGCAGCATAAGCTGGATCCTGACCCTTTACCCAAAACTCTAAATTAACAGAACTTGTTGTATTAGGCACCTCTATAGCAGGGCTAATCATCCAGTTATTAGGTGTTAAAGGGTTTGCTTGCCAAGAAGCAGAAGAAGCACATTGTGCTGATTCATGTCCTTGATCATTACTTTCACCGCTAAATAAAAACCAATTTTTTTGATCATTATCTACATCTACAAGAGTCCAATTATCTAGTGCATTTTCTCCTTCAAAATCCTCAGAAAAAATAGCAGAACTGATAGCTCTTGTAAAATGTCGTTTTGTAACTTTTTTAGCTACAGGTTCAATTCCTCTTTCAGCATTTTGCCTACTAGAGAAAACTTGTCCAAAACTTACAGTACCTAATAAGGCTACCGCAAGTACTAAAGATAAAATCTTTTTCATAGAATCTAATTTTATATTAATAAATAAATTTAACTTTTTAGGGGCGCAAGTTAGTTATTTTTTTCTTAACGGCAATGAAAAAAAATATTTTTTCTTATTAAAAAAAAGAAATTTTATGAAAATTATTAGTATTCAATAAAATGATTAAAGACTAAATATAGGACAAACTCACACTTTGTATTTTAAAAACGTTCTATATTGGTAATAATTTTATATTCAATCTATTAAAATGATTTAAAGGGGATACTTCAAAGGTCTTTGAGACCTTTGAAGTATGATTAAAAAACATTTAAACACCTTAAAACAAAACACTTATCTATTAAGTTTAAAAGCGTGAATTTACCCTGTGATATTCATCAAAAAATAAAGATTAGAAAAGAAAAGGTGAATAACTAAAGTCTTTACCAAAAGAACATTTAACTTAACAGTTCTTCGGCATTTTTAATAGCGGCATCGGTCAAATTTTCTCCACTTAGCAGCTCTGCAATAGCATATACTCGCTCTTGTTTATCCAAACGCTTTACCTGTGTTATGGTAGATTGACTATCATTTTGCTTATATACCTTAAAATGCACCTTACCCTGCGCTGCTATTTGCGGTAAATGGGTAATGGTGATAACCTGCCTATGCTCTGCCATTTCCTGCATTAACCTCCCCATTTTACTGGCTATTTCTCCGGAAACTCCTGTGTCTATTTCGTCCAGTATTAAAGTAGAAAGTCCGGTTGACTGCGATAAAAGATGCTTTAAAGCCAACATCAAACGAGATATCTCTCCTCCCGATGCCACTTTGGAAATATCTTCTTTATTCAAACCTTGATTGGCTGAAAACAAAAACGCAATCTGATCAGTTCCGAACATACCAAAATCAGATGTCTTTTTTACTTGAGGGAAAAATTCTGCCTTAGGCATCCCCAATTTAAGCAAACTTTCGTTAATCTTTTGCTCTATAAGAGGCAATACCTTTTCTCGAGAAAGACTTAATTCAGAAGCCGCTTTCTGCAAAATTTGTTCCTTTTCTTTAAGTTGATTTTCTGCTTCTTTTATTTCAAAATCAAAGTTATTAAACGACTGTAAACGCTCATCTAACTCATTACGTAAATCTATTAATTCATTAACCGTTTCTACTTTGTGTTTTCTCAACAAATCATTCAACAAAGCCAAGCGCTCATCAATATAAATCAGACGCTCAGGTTCATAAACCATAGCTTCCGCTTGAACTTCTATATCCGAACTAATATCTTCTAAATCAATCCTGTTACTTTCAATTCGTTGCAACAAGCCCTCTGCTTTTTTATCGTATTTTAAAATGCTTTTTATTTGTTGCTCAACCTCATACAACAATCCACTCACAGAACGCTCGTCTTCTGTCAAAAGAAAAAACGAAGCATTTTTAGCTTTTTTTATCTCCTCTGTATGATTTAATACCTCATACTCCTCCTCCAATGTTTCTAACTCATCAGGTTGCAATTGAGCCTGCTGTAAAGCATCAAATTGGAATTGCAGAAAATCAATTTCTTGAGCAACTTTCTCATTCTCTCGTTGCTTCTTTTTAAGAGCGTCCAATTGCTCATTGTAATCTTTAAGCGCCTTTTGATACTGTTCTAACTTTTTCTTGTTAGCTGCGATGCTATCTATTAATTGAAGACGAAAAGATTCATCTTTAATCATTAAATTTTCGTGCTGAGAATGAAAGTCAAAAGCTAGAAAAGCAAATTGTTCTAAATCTTTTAATTTAACAGGCGTATCATTAATAAAAGCACGAGAACGTCCACTACTCAATATCTCTCTACGAATAATAATAGGAAATTCTTCTTCTATATCGTGTTGTTTAAAAAACTGAAGAATGGACGGACTTTTAAAATCCAACTCTCCTTCTATAAGGCATTTACTATTTTTATCCTTGATTACAGAAAAATCAGCTCGTTGCCCCAAAAGCACAGCCAAAGCCCCCAGTAAAACGGATTTTCCGGCGCCGGTTTCTCCGGTAATAATATTTAGCCCTTTTTCAAATTCAATATCCAATTGATTGATAAGGATATAGTTCTGTATTTTTAATTTTTTAAACATTTAAATCAATGTATCGCCAATCATTTTTAGAATGTGCAAAGATAAACTTTTTTACGAACAAGCGATTAAGTACAAATTCAAAATAAACAAAAAACACAAGCCCCCGAAGATTTTAAAATTCCTCGGGGGCTTTTTTTTAAAGCTAATTCTTATTAAACTTTTCTATCTATTTTTAAAGATTGTTTTTTCCCAATTGTACTAAATCTACTTCACTAGATTTAAAGTAAACGAAGCTATTAACGATGCTTTTCTTTATATTTTTCTAATTGTTTTCTTAGAGCATCAACAGCATCATCTGTCGATTCTTCAAAACTAGAAGTTTGTTTTTTACTAAAGAATTCATCACCTTTAGCTGTCATTTTTATTTCACAAACCTTGTTTTCTTTATCCGGCGATTTATCTAATTTTAAAATAACCTCTATACTATTAACATAAGAATGTTTTTCCACTACCTTACTGATTTTTTTCTCAATAAAATCTTCTAATTTTTTATCGGCATCAAAATGCACTGCATTAATTTTAATATCCATATTGTTTTCTCCTATAATTTTAAGTTGTTAATAATTATTTAGTCTCTCGGATGAGAGGTCTCGTAAACTTGTTTTAATTTTTCAAATGAATTATGTGTATAAATTTGTGTAGCTGCTAAGCTACTATGCCCTAACAATTCTTTTACGGAGTTAAGGTCAGCCCCGTTATTTAACATATGTGTAGCAAAAGTATGTCGTAAAATATGCGGACTTTTCTTTTGCAAAGAACTTACTTTTCCCAAATATTGATTAACGATATTGTAAACCAATTTAGGGTACATCTTTTTAATGGTTTTACTAAAAAACAAGTACTCAAAAAAAACGCCATTTAAAACCTTAGCCCTTTCTTCCATATACTTTTCTAACAAAACAATCATCTCTAAATGTAACGGAATAATACGTTCTTTATTTCGTTTTCCCAATACTTTTATCTGCTTCTTTGACCAATCAATATCTTGTATTTTTAACTGAATCAATTCATTCTTTCTGATTCCTGTAAAATAAAACAAAGCGATTATTGTTTTGTGCTTCAAACCTTCAAAATCTTCATCAAAATAACGATAATCAAACAATTCGTTAATATTCTTTTCGCTAACAAATTGAGGCAAAGGCTTAGCCGTTTTTAAAGTAGGAATATGTTTTGCAGGATTTTTCTCAATATATTCTTGCTTATACAAAAACTGACAAAAAGACTTAACCACCGACAATTTCCTATTCACTGTTGTTGCTGTATTACCATTTTCTGACAAATCAGAAATCCATAAACGTATATTTTTGGTTGTTAAAGCATTTAAACCAACAGACCCATTTTCAGAAGCCCCTAAATGTTCTTTTATAAAACCCTCTAACAACACCAAATCTTTAGCATAAGCTATAGAAGTATGTTCTGAATACCGCTTATGATGTTTAATATAATTAATATATTGGTCAATATATTGAAGCATCAACAGAGTGTTTTTTAGAAAATAAAAAGCGCCTACTTATTTTTAGTAAAAATATTCTTAATAATATGACTTGCCATTTTAGGATTTTCCTTTAAACGGCGAGTAGAATAACCAAACCATTCCTCTCCATAAGGAATATATACACGCATTTTATAACCGTCTGCCACTATTTTCTTTCTCAATTCAGGCGTAACACCTAACAACATCTGAAATTCAAATAAATCCTTAGGAACATTGTATTTTTTAATTAATTCATAAACACGTTCCACCAATTTTTTATCGTGAGTAGCAATCCCCACATAAACACCTTTTTGAAACAATAACTCTAAGTCTTTAATGTAGTTATCATTAATAGCTTGTCGGTCTTTATACGCTATTTCCTTAGGCTCTACATAAATCCCCTTACACAGTCTATGGTTATTACGAGCTGTTTCCGAGTGCATATCCAACATACTTTCTAAATCATTGTAAGTACGCTTCAAGTAAGCCTGCATTACCAAACCTACACTCTGAGGAAATTCCGCTTTTAATCTTCGGTACAATTTGATTTCCATATCAGTACAAGGCGAATCTTCCATATCTATTCTGACAAAATTGGAATATTCGCTCGCCTTCTTTACAATTTCTCTAATATTCTGATAGCAAGCTTCCTCATCCAACAGCAACCCAAACATAGTCGGCTTAACAGAAAAATTACTATCCACCTTACTTTTGGCAGTTTGTTCCACTATATTAAGGTAAGCTTCTTTATTTTTTTCAGCCAAACTCAAATCATCTATAAACTCTCCCAACAAATCAATAGTGGTACAAACTCCTTCTTTATTTAAATCTGCTGATATTTTAAGCGCCTGTTTTAAGGTTTCTCCTGCAATATATTTTTTAGAAAAAAACCAAATCATTTTTTTAGGGAAATAAGGTAGCAAATTAGCTATTAATTTATTAATCATAAG
>PDWI01002694.1_pt1 | contig 34483 bp, 31 predicted proteins | sample 1430891 | NCBI WGS metagenome assembly PDWI01 (sample SAMN01162508, study PRJNA174530) | Oral metagenome, whole genome shotgun sequencing project. | biome: Marine environment; feature: Marine mammal; material: Swab sample of the gingival sulcus; isolation source: swab sample of gingival sulcus... | reverse complement strand
CACGTAACGCGCCATGCGTCCTCCTCGCCCCGACACCGTGAGGCTTGCGAGAGTGGTGCAGCTACAAGGCGCCAGCCCTGTTTTAACCGCAGGCGTAGCAACGCTACGGTGAGGATTAAAACAGGTCTGGCAACGCAGTAGATGTGCCGCTATCGCAAGCCGGCGCGCCGTGGTAAACAGGTCTGGCAACGCAGTAGATGTGCCGCTATCGCAAGCCGGCGCCCCGTGGTAGACAAAGTGTTCTACTGAACGACAAATTCTGCTCGGCGATTCTTCGCCCAGGCTGTCTCGTTATGGGCCGGATCTATCGGACGTTCTTCGCCAAAGCTGACAATGGACATGCGCTCAGGATTGACACCAAGAATGACCAGATGTTCGTAAGCGGCTCGTGCGCGACGCTCGCCAAGGGCAAGGTTGTATTCCTCAGTTCCACGTTCATCACAATGCCCTTCAATCACAACACGAACAGCACCATACCGACGCATAAGGTCGGCCTTGAGAGCCAACGTGGCCCGAGCTTCTTCGTCCAGTTCATAGGAATCAAAATCAAAATGAATAACAACGCTGGTCAACTCATTCATGGCCGCAGCTTTGGCTCTGGATTCAGCCGCAGCTTGCGCCACTAAAGCGGCCTTCTCCGCTTCCTGCTTTCCGGCAGCCGACGACTCCCAGTCGCTATTGTCGTCAACCTTCACCTGCACACCAGCAGGCGTACTTGTTGTATTGGTCTTGGCACAACCAGCACCAACCAGTAACGCTACGGTCAAAAGTCCCATCACCACAAGGTTCAATTTCAATTTCATGCCAGCTCCTTCATGTAAAGCCGAGGGTCGGCCACTATCGTTAAAACGTTAATGCAACAAATCCACCGCATATTAGGTGTACCTTTTTTCCAATAAAAATCAACCCGCTCAAATGGACAAATTACCGTTGCCGCGAAGTGTCCCACGCCGGAGCAAACGCTTGCCCTTTACCAGTTAAAATTTTCCGTGGGGAATCGCCGTGCCGAGTGGTCAAATATAATTTATATTCCCCGCTCCGACTGGACGCGAACGCCACAAAATACCCATCTGGACCAAAGGCCGGATATTCATCGCTTCCTGGCCCGAACGTTATCTGCTTTTCTCGCCCAGTGGTCAAATCATGCAAAAAAATCCGATGCCCGTTGGATGTTTGATGGGTGTAGGCAAGATACCGACCATTGGGGCTGATGCAAGGATGGGTGTTGTATTTACCGGTCACGGTAATACGGCGCACCGCCCCGGAATCCAGGTTCATCATATAAATATGCGGATTCCCTGCCCGGCCAGAGGTAAACACCATACGCTTCCCGGTTCTGTCAAAATCAGGGGAAACGTCAATATAAGGACTACGCGCCAATGTGCGTTTCGGCTTTAAGTCACTACCCAACTCAAAGATATTGGTTGCCCCATTCCGGTTCAAGGCCACAATCAATCTGTCATCGGGACCAAAGACCGGACTGATGACTGTTTGGCCCAACCCTTTACCGACAAGCCGAATCTTTTTGCTCTTGCTGTCATAAATCCCCAGTTTATGCCGTTTTTTCCCGATGTGTGTAAACACAATCTTATCGCCACCCATGGACCATGCCGGACTGAGATTGAATCCTCCCAATCGGGTTATCCGTTTAAGGCCACGGCCCTGAGGCAAAACCGTAAATATTTCTTTGGATTTTTTCTCCTGACGAACAAAGGCAATAGGGGAATCAAAAAAGCCTTTCTTACCGGTCAATGCTTCAAGAAACGCTGAACAAAAACGATCAGCGGCCTGTGGCAACATATTGTCACCGACATCGCTATAGGACTTGCCCACAACCCGGCGACCACTGAACGTTTCAAAAACACGCGCTTCAATATAATTATTTGCCCAACCGGTTGTCATGCATAAATCAATACGTGCCAATTGCATGGGCTTGTAGTCGATGTCACTTCCTGTGACGCCAGTACTGGGGTCACCGCCAAGCAACTCGGTGACGGGTACAAACCGGAGAAAGGGAATATAACTCAAATTGTCGGCGACCAATTTCTCAAATTCCCTGGCCTGCGCTACGGGCACGGAGACACCGTTCAACCCCTTCGGGGGCAAGAAGGTAATGTTGACCAATCGCTGTCCGGGCCCATGAATGTCCACGGTTAAAGGTTCCTGGGCAAAGACGTAAGAGGCCATAAGCAAAACCATGGCAACACTGATTACACATAAAAATATTCGTTTCATATCATTTACTCGGAGAGTTCCTGGCTGTTAAAATTGATACGCAATACATGGTCCCGCCTGCTTCGTGGTCGCTCCACATATTCCGTTTCCCTGATGGCACGGAGAGCAGAATTATCAAACTCCTGATTATTCGATGAACTCAACACTTTTGCCGACAACACCTTACCGTCTTTATTGAGAACAATCTCGACAACTGTCAACAGATTGGCTTCTCCCGTAAAACTCGGATAGCGCCAGTTCTTTTTAATGGCCGCCCCCACAATCAATGCATAGACCTCGGAAAGACCGGACCCGGTACCACCCTGCACGCCCCCATCTTGACCAACGTCACTCTCGGACTGCTGGGCTCCGTGAGAATACGTCGTTTCTCCAGCCTTTTTTTTCAAAGCAGCAAGTTCTGCCTGTAGTGCCTTTTTCTTCTTTTGTTCCTGCCTTTTTACCCTGGCTTTCGCGGCAGCCAACGCCTCTTTTCGGAGCTGTTCAGCGGTCTTCTTCGGCTTTGGTTTAGGTTTGGGCTTTGGTTTAGGCTTAGGTTTTTCCTTGGTTTTTTCCTTCTTGACGACAATCTTCTTCGCAACTTTCCTGGGACTGATCTTTTCGACTTTCGATTCAGCGTTGACTTCAACAACCGGAGCAACCTTTGCCTCGACTTTTACCTCCTGAGTAGCCTCGACAACGGGAGCCTTCCTTACAGGAGAGGCTTTCTGTGGCGTCTCTTCAATAACAGGAGGAGGACCAGGAGGCGGAGGAGCCAATGACAACAGATCAACAGTATACACAGGACGATCCATATCCACATGGACACTTTGCCCTGTCACTCCAAACAACACGTACACCAAAAAACCGGCATGGAAACAAAGAGAAAAAATCAAGCCAAGGCTTAACCGCATAACAGTGAAACCCCTGCCGAATTGCTGAAAAAATGCCATCTGCCGCATTGTTTCAGAGAGATCAACCCGTCACGTATGTTCAATACGCTTCGGTCCTGATCTTTGAGCGCGCCTTGCAACGGACGATTTCTCAGCAATCTGACATCGTGAACGGTCGTCAATCGAAACTCCCTCTCAATCTATTGATAAAAGCCCTATCAGTATTGTTATTTCAAAAAGATCAGCCCCTCACGTATAGGGATATCCGAGTCCGACCTGATTTTTCTATCCCGCCTTGTCGCTGACGATTGTTCCGCAATCTGCCATCGTGAACGCAGCCGGAACGCCCTCTGGGGTTATCTTTTTTTCTTATCCTGTTTCTGCTCGGCAACTATTCCGAGCCGATCAATACCGGCGGATTTGATTTCACCCATAACCTGAACCACCGTGCCGTAGGCAACCTCTTTATCTGCCCGCAAAAAAAGTTGTTTCTTCTGTTTGGCTACCAAGCGTTTCAAATGTTCTTCCAGTTCGTCCACCCCTACCTGATATTCATCCAAAAACAGCTTGCCATCTTTCTTGATCGACAACACAAGATGCTCTGAATCCTGTGGAAGATTCTTGACCGTCTTTGTCGTTGGTAAATCCACCTCAACCCCTTGCGTCATAAGGGGGGCCGTAACCATAAAAATAATCAGTAAAACCAACATGACATCCACAAAAGGAGTCACATTGATCTCATTGAGAAAACCACCACCGGTCTTGATCGCCATAAACGCCCCCTAAACCCTTTCCTCACCTTCGGAAGCCCAGGCAATTTCGCGTTCGGCGCGATTGAGAAACGCTCCGGCAAAATCAACCATGCCGGATTCAACTTCGTTCAATTTTCCGAGAAAATAATTATAAAAAATAGTTGCAGGGATAGCGACAAGCAGGCCTATGGCCGTTGCAATCAAGGCTTCGGAAATGCCCGGTGCAACAGTGGCCAAGGCGGCAGACTGCGCCTGACCGATGGAATGAAACGAGTGCATGATCCCCCAAACCGTACCAAACAGCCCAATAAACGGAGCCGCATTGGCGCAGGTCGCAAGAAAAGGGAGATTGCGCGTCAAGTCGCGCATTTCTTTGGATATGCCCTGCTTCAGCACTCGCCGAAGGGTGTCCTTGACCAATAACCGCTTACGCTCACGGTTCACAGCGGCCTTTTCAAGCAAACGAAACTCCTGCACCGCCAGTCTTGAGACTCGGGCAAGAGGAGACTGGGACTTGCCACCGAGTGCTTTGATGCCAGTGTTTAAGTCGCTCGACTCCATGAACGCAACATACCCCTTGATAATTTTTTTTCTGGCCGCGCCAATGGTAAAAAACTTGAAGAAAATAATGGTCCAGCTCCAAACAGACATGGAAGCGAGAAAAATCAGCACCAGCTTTACCGCCAGCGTAGCCCCCATGAGAAGAGTCAAAATGCCACTATCAGGCAAAGAGTTCATTATACACCTGTCCATGTTTCCGGTTTATGCAAGCGTGCCATGCCATCCAGAGCCACGGCATGCTCAAAAAAGGTATACGGCCACCACTCACTATTTCATGCATCGTTGAACAATCTCCCATGCGTTTGCCTCTGCCTGATGATATTCTTCCAACGACAGTCCGGCACCAAGAGCTATAGTCTTTCGCAATTCCTCACTGACCAAATCCTTTGGTGCATGCGCATCGTTATTCACAACCAGCTTCGCACCATGCTTACGGGCCAAAGCCGCCACATGGCCGTTGGTGTAGCTATGACCGCCCCGCGTGGTAATTTCAAGAGCCACCCCTCTCTCGACAGCAAGGGCAACATCTCCTTCCGTTATCAGGCCCGGGTGGGCAAGAATATCAACGCCAGCTTCGATTGCCGCCAGATTCGTACCGACCGCCACCGGTTCAACAGGCGTCTCGCCATGCACCACCACTACCTGTGCTCCCGCGTTACGAGCCTTTTCAACCATTTCACCCATCAGTGCCGGAGGGATATGGGTCAATTCCACGCCTGCCAACACGTTGATATCGTAAAAATGCCCATGCTTCTTGACGAAACGAAGAACATTCTCCAACGTATGATACAAGTTGGATTCGTCCGCATGATCCGTCATGCAGATTCCCTTGTACCCAAGGACTTCGGCCCGACGAACCAGTTCCGCAGGGATCAATTCCCCGTCACTGAAAACCGTATGGGTATGAAGATCAATCATTGATCGTACCTACATCTTATATTTGATGTCGGCCACAGAAAGTTTGTCCAACTCATCTGCCCATTTGTCTGAATCCGTAGCCCTGATAACGGCTTCGGCCCCCTCGATTATGGGAGCACCAGCTAACTCAAAGACCAAATCCTCGACAAGAATAGCACTCTTTGCCCGTACAGCAAGGGCAATGGCATCAGAGGGACGACTGTCTATACGAATCGTGCCCCCTTCTCTAGCCACCACTATTGCCGCATAAAATGTGCCTTCTTCAATAGCCGTCACCTCGACACGTGTCACGGAACCACCCATATCACAAATAGTATTCAGCAACAGATCATGCGTCATCGGACGCGGAAAAGAGACATTATTAAGAGCCGCCGATATGGACATGGCTTCCATCGCACCAATCCAGATGGGAACAGCACGCCCCTCTCCATCCTTGAGAACGAGAATCGGGGATTTACTATTTTCATCCAGGGCAAGACCGAATATTTCCACTTCTACCATGGCTCACCCACCCTTTCACCTACCAACGAATGTTTCTTGGCTTCCGTAATGCAAACGGGAACCATCATGCCGACCAACCCATTGTCGTCAGGCATCAGAAAATTGACAATTCGACCAGCCGGATCACGCCCTTTCCACCAAGTGTCAACAGCCCCCTGCTTGCGGCTCAGTCCTTCGACAAAAGCCACCGTTTCCTGCGATTCCAAATTCTTTAGACATTTTTTAGTAATACTATTTTGCAAAGTCTGCAAGCGCAGCAAGCGTTCTGATGCTTCCCTGGGATCAACCTTTGGCTCCATATTGACAGCGGCAACTCCGGGACGATCAGAATACTTAAATGAAAAGCTCGATTCATATCCCACGTATTCGACCATTTCCAATGTCTGTTGAAAATCTTTTTCGGTCTCTCCGGGAAAGCCGACAATCAAATCTGTTGTCAACGCAATATCGGGACGAGCGGCCTTGAGCCCTTCGACAATGGAAAGATATCGCTTGCGGTCATACTTCCGGCGCATGGCCTTGAGCACAAAATCGGAACCAGCCTGCAAGGGCAGATGCAGGGATGGACACAAATTTTCCAAATCCCCGAATGCCGCTATCACTTCCGGGGCGATATCCTTTGGGTGGGAGGTCATGAACCGCAACCGCTCCACTCCCTTCAATGCCGCGACACGATACAGTAAATCGGCAAAACTGGTTCCCACACCGCCCTTATCCAGGCCGAAGCTGTTCACATTTTGACCGAGTAAGGAGATCTCTCGAATACCGGAATCAGCAAGAATCCGGCACTCTTCAACAATAGCGTCAGGGTGACGGGATTTCTGTCGGCCACGAGTGTACGGGACAATGCAGTAGGAGCAAAAATTATCACACCCCTGCATGATGTTGACAAAAGCCTGCCGGTTCTCGGGCAAGGCTACCGCCCGCTCTTCGGGATTCTCCCGTTCCTCATAAATGGAAACGAAATCAATAAGAGCAACCCGTTCATCATCTCCCTTTGCAATGCGCTCAAGAGCATTGGGGGCGTTGGCAATACCATCGGAACCAAACACCAGCTTGACAAAAGGAAAGCGTTTGAAGAAACCGCGCCCGACCTGTTGGGCGACACAGCCTCCCACAGCCGCAAAAATACTTTTATCACGCCGCAAATGAGCCGCAACACGACCAAGTTCGCTATAGACCTTCTGCTCAGGTTTTTCCCGAACAGAGCATGTGTTGAGTATGAAGACCTGCGCCTCATCCTCATCAACGGCTTCCCACCCACGGCTCTCCAAGGCACGTGTCAGCCAATCGGAATCATGCACATTCATCTGACACCCAAAGGTGGTTATGTGAAATTTCATAGTCATTCCCACCTTTTTGAAAGAGGTGGCTTGCTTTCGCGTTACTGTTTCATTTTCTTGACCATAAACACTAACCTCTTGCTACCCCACTGTCCAAAATGTGCAATCCCTTTCTCTTCAAAAAAATAAGCAGGGGAAACAACTCTCCCCTGCTTGATAGTAATCAAAAGGAAGTATTGCTTATTCCAGTGGCCCGAAACTGGCCTCATATCGCTTCGTAAACTCTTCGCAGGAAAAGGAATGTTCCTGCGTCCCTTTATGTTCCACCGCATACGCGGCGCATACGGAACCGAGTTGAGCGGCTTCGGCAACACTCTTGCCCATGGACAGCCCTTTGATGAGACCGGACCGATAGGCGTCACCAGCCCCTGTCGGATCGACAACGTCAGTAACAGGGACGGCGGCAACACGGGTTTCTTCTCCCTTGCAATTCACGACAGACCCTTTTTCACCCAACGTGGTGATGAGATAGGCCACCCGCTGTACGATGGCGTCCTTGTCAAGGCCCGTTGCCTTCATGATCATTCCCAACTCGTAGTCGTTGGTAATCAAAATCTCCGCACCGTCAAATGCCGCTGCCAGTTGCTCCCCGGAAAAGGCCGGGATCTGCTGACCGGGATCAAAGATGAACGGGATACCGTTTTCACGGTAATATTCGGAGTGGTCCATCATGTCGCTTAAGTTGCCGGGAGAAATGATACAAAGTGCCTCGTTCTTGTCGATCTGGGCAAGATCGTACTGACAAGGGTATTTCATGGCTCCGGGATTGAATCCGGTAATCTGGTTATCGGACTGATCCGTGGTGATATAGGCTCCCGCAGTAAATTCCTGTTCAATGGTACGAATCCCTTCAATGGAAATATCATGCTGCTGAAGCCAGGCTTCATAGGAACCAAAATCCTTACCGACCTGACTCAACAAAACAGGCTTTTCACCCAACAAAGCGAGGCTGTATGCTATGTTTCCCCCGGTCCCACCAAATCGTTCATCCATGCCGTCAACAAGAAAACACACATTGAGAATATGTAATTTATCGGGCAAAATATGGTTGGAAAATTTGTCGGGAAACGTCATGATCCGGTCAAAAGCGAGTGACCCGGAAATGTAGATTTGCATTTTTCCTCCAGAATATATCAGATTTCGTGGCAGTGAACGTACGGTCTTGTGCCCCTGGAGTCAATAAACACTTCGTTAATTGTCTCTTGAGCCTCACAAGGACTGGTGGTAACCAATGGCCGCACAATTGGGGAAAAATGATGAAAAAGAAAGAACGCGCCCTGGAAATATATAAACGCCTCTCGCAAAGGTATCCCTCTCCTGAACCAGCCTTAATCTGGTCGACGCCATGGGAACTCCTTGTGGCCACGGCATTGTCGGCGCAATGTACCGACGCACGGGTCAACAAGGTAACACCGTTCTTTTTCAAAAAATGGCCCACGATCCAGGACGCGGCCAACGCAGACGTGTCAGAAATCGAAAACGTTGTCCGTTCTACCGGTTTTTTCCGAAACAAGGCAAAGAACATCAAAGCTGCCGCAAACCGCATCATGGATGTCTACCATGGTGAAGTGCCGCAAACCATGGCAGAACTCATCACCCTTGGCGGTGTCGCCCGAAAGACAGCCAGCATTGTTTTGGCCAATGCATTCGGTGTCAACGAAGGCATCGCTGTGGACACACACGTCAAACGACTCGCATTTCGGATGGGGCTGACAACCAGGACCAATCCCAATCAGGTTGAAAAGGATCTCATGCCCCTCTATCCTCAGGACGTATGGGGTGACATCAACCACTATCTTGTTTTTTATGGCCGCGAGGTATGCCCTGCCCGCAAGCCCAAATGTACCATCTGTGAACTCAACGACATCTGCCCCCAAAAGGGAGTACAATAAATGCAACCCGGCAACTTCACAATACATGCAACCGACGGTAACGCGCGTCGAGCCACACTCTCAACCGCCCACGGAAAAATCCAGACCCCCATATTCATGCCTGTGGGCACACAGGGAACGGTAAAAAGCCTGACCCCGCAGGATTTGGAGGAAATGGACGCCCAGATAATTCTCGGCAACACATATCATTTATATCTGCGCCCCGGCGACACCCTTATCGCAAGACGGGGAGGACTCCATACTTTTGCCAATTGGAAACGCCCCATACTGACTGACAGCGGCGGCTTTCAGGTCTTTAGCCTGAAAGACATACGCAAGCTGTCAGAAGACGGGGTTGAATTCCGTTCCTATATAGATGGCTCCAAGCATTTCTTTTCTCCAGAAAAGGCCATTGATATCCAGAAAAATCTTGGCTCGGATATCATGATGGTGCTGGACGAATGTGTCGGCTACGGCGCAGACAGGGATTACACCAACAAATCCCTTGAACTGACGACCCGCTGGGCCAAACGATGCCGTGCCCACTCCCCCAAAGGTAGCGGTGATCAACTCATGTTCGGTATCATTCAGGGTGGCTTTCATAAGGATTTACGCGAAAAGAGCCTGAGACAACTTCAAGAGATCGACTTTGAGGGGTTTGCCATCGGAGGACTCTCTGTCGGCGAATCCTCTGAAGAAATGTACGACATCTTGCACCATATCGCCCCGCTGATGCCGGAGGGAAAACCCCGCTACCTGATGGGAGTCGGCACTCCCCTTGATTTGCTGGAAGGCGTCTTTGCCGGTGTGGACATGTTCGATTGTGTCCTGCCGTCACGAAACGCGCGAAACGGCACTCTCTTCACTTCCCAGGGCAAAATCAACATCAAACGGGCAGAATTTGCTGAAGACGACTCTCCTCTCGACCCTGAGTGCGGCTGCCATACATGCCGAAACTTCACCAGGGCATATCTCCGCCACCTCTATCAGGCCAAGGAGTTGCTCTCCTACAGACTCAACACCTACCACAACCTGTATTTCTACCTTGATCTCATGAAGCAGGTACGGAAAGCCATTGAAGCCGGAACCTTTCTGAAATTAAAAGCCCACTACGAAGTGGTTTACGCCCCCAAACAATCATGAACAAGCCATCCCTGTGCCGACTCGGCACGCTGATGGCTTTTGCGGATATGACCGGATACGATCTGCTCGACGGTTTATTCCGCTTCACAGAGCCATAATCAACCAATCCTACCCGTACTGTCCTTCGCGTTCTGATGCGATTTCAAGAAGATATGTCGGATACTGTTCAGCGCACTCAAGCAACGTCAAATTGCCCTCACTGAGCATGGAGGCCTCACCCAATTTGTTAAATATCGTATCAAGAAACCCAAATTTTTCGGCAAATTCCTCAAAAATCCGATTATTGCCGTCCATATTCACGACCTTGATAATATCCAGCACGCGCACCTCCTCCAAAGAACGGGCCGGTGCGTAGACTTCGCACTCATTTGTCTCTGTAAGAATAGTGTACCCAGCCCGTTGCAACAGGGAAAAGAGGTCAGACACCAGCCCTGCCGGTGCCATCAATCCGTCAGACAGGGCTTCCACGGAGGGCAGCGGTTTGCCGTCATTAAACCGCTTGGCAAGAACCACCATCATGAGAACCGCGAGTTTTTGACGTTCAAACGGTGTTGCTTCCCCGAAGTACCGCTGTTTCACAAAAGAATTGATGTTCTGCCATGCATAACTCACTTCCGAACCAAGCAAAACAATGACCCAACTGATATAAATCCATATCAACAGCACGGGCAGTTGCGCAAAGCTGCCGTAAATCGCATTGTACTTGGCTGCACCGATCTGCCAATGGATATACGCCCATTGCGCCAACTGCCACAAAACGCCCCCCACCAGACCACCGACCGCAGCCGCTCCCGCATGAACACGAACATACGGAATAAATGCATACATCATTGAGAAGGCCGCGATAATCAGCAGATACGGGGTCATCTTCAAAAATACGGCCTGAATAACGCCAATGGTTTCCACGCTCAACACAGAAGAAATCACTTCCTGATTACAAAGGCTGACGTTAAAACTGGAGGCAACCAGAAGAATAAGCGGCCCAAACACGATCACCGGAAAAAAGTCCGTAATACGTCGCCACGAACTTCTCCCCTTCTGAACATGCCAGATAGTGTTAAAGGCCTTTTCGATTGTGCCGACCAAAGACAGCACGGTGAACAACAATGTTGCGACACCGACCCATCCAAGAGTCCCCACATTGGTACGATCAATATATTCCAGAATCTTGTCAGCGACCTCCGGCTTACCGGTGCTCAGACGCAAGACCCACTCGCGCATAACTTCGGAATTCTGCAACCCGAACCCTTTGGAAATGGAAAACGCGACGGCAAGAAAGGGAACAATGGAAAGAATGGTGGTAAACGTCAGCGCGGCCGCACGGATAAGGCACTGATCCTTAAAAAAACCGAACCCGATCAGGTACATCAGCCGACACGCTCCTCGCCATATTCTACAATAGTAGGGAGTGTCACTTGTGTTTCGCACCCAAATGCTTTCGGCAAAATGCCGTTTAATCTCCAGCGTCTTTTTTTGAATGGTGGTTGCACTCATATCGGCTCCAATAACAGACTAACAACGTTGTTGATCTTTTTGTAAATTTTAACTTTATTACCAGGCCCATTGTCCACACTGTTCACACGCCCTGACAGCCTGTCTTCACTCTTAAAAAAGATCGCGCAGGAACTTAAATGATTTTGCGGGCAAACTGAGAATGTTCCTGACAGTGTCGTTCACTATTTTACCAGTAGGAATCGTCACGTTTGGATCAGACAAGTTACCCTTCAAACAAATCGTGACACTCGGAACCATAACAAAATTGTTTTGAAAAGACATGTCAATGGTCTTGTCCGGCAGGCTAAACCATCCTTTGCCGTTCGTCTTCAAGGCAAAAGGAGCGTCAAGCTGCATTTCAACCATGTTGAACACCCCATCGTTAATAACAAAATGAGCCGATGCCTTTTCAAAAGATGTTCGCCGCTGAACAGTATCCCGTCTCGGTGCATTGCTTCCTCGCTCAAGGGCAGGTTCAGGCGACCCGGAAGGAGTATACCCGGTAAACTTGAATGACCCATCTTGAATACGGGCCCACGCTTTACCATTCAAATTGGCAACGATATCGTCATCGGTACGCCCGAAACTGACTAAATCAAAATGAACACCCGTCTTCCCCCGAACATACTCACGGTCAGCTAAATCCTTGAGCAAAGGCCCGGCCCGCATGTCCTGCACATGCATTTGCAAATGCGTTGTCAGTCTTTTCGCGCCAATCGTTCCAGTCATATTGACGGTTACATCACCTCCATGAATCGTTCCGTGTCCTCCGGATATCTTGATTGCACCGTTATCAGCATGAATTCTGGCTGAAAAGTCAACTGCCCGAATATCAGCTATTTTCAACTCCTCAAAATGCACCTTTCCATCAAGGCGAAGCATCGTAAAAAAATTCAACGGCAACTCCACAGGAGGCGCCTTTTTGGGGGGCTTCCCGACTCGAAGTGCCTCAACCGGGGGCTCCCTGGAAGGAGAAAGATACCGGTCAACATCCAATTTCCCGACCGTCAGGTTGACAAGTAGCTTGGGATTGGTCAGTTCCTGGCCGATCACGCTACCGCTGACGGACATGCCGTCCAAACCGCCTTTTATGCCTGTCAGGCGAAATCCATTGCCATCCACGTCAAAATCGGCTTGCAAGTGCGCTTCTTCAAGAGCCTTCTCGTCTTCGGTGTTAATCTGTCTTTTGGTTATCAGAGAAACCAATCGGCGCACATTGACCGAAGGGAGGGAAAACGTTCCTTTTCCCTTCACTTTCTTATTCAAATCCGTCAGGTAGACATTGCCATGCAGTTTCGTTTCAAGCGAAGCCAAAGAGAGCTTATCCACTGACACACTGTTTGTATCCGTATCAAAAACGATGACTCCCCTGGACGACAACGTTTCCGGGGTCTCCGTATACAGCGTCCCTGAACAATCACCGTTCACCTGTATTCCCGGACTTTTCACATGTATCCTTTCAACGGAAGTAATGATCGGCCCTTTGGCTGAGACAACCAGACTTTCGAGCCTCCCTGTATTCTGACTTTGGACATCCACCTGTGTCTGAAAAGAAAAATACTCATATCCCTCACCCGGCAAAGGAGAAAACCGTAGCTTGCACTCAGCCGTCTTATAGGGGATCTTCCGTTCTCCAGCCCCATTCTTGAATGTAGCCACTCCCTTTCCGAAAAAAATGCCCCCCTCACCGGAAAGATGCCGCAACAACGCAATGGACCGCCCCTGATCGGAACAATTCGTTCGGCCAATGGCCAATTTACCGTAGAGTCGACCCGCACCCCGGATGCGAACCGGCCCTTGAGCCATGAATGGACATCCGCCGGAAGGCAATTTACCACGAACTTCCATGTCTCCCGACAAGGTCGGCTGACCGTCATTGCTCCCGATGCGTAATTGGGCCTTGCCTAGAATATCGTTTATATCTCTGTGAGCTCCCTTGGCGACAATCGAAATGCCCTCAGTCTCGGCATTGACGGAAACAGCTAGCCCACTGATTTTTTGTTTTAATACGGTGAGGCTTTTGGCCTTGACGACTCCGCTCCCTCTGAATTGCTGCCATGTGGCAAGGGAAAAATCGTCCCATATAAATGGCGTATCGGTTTCAAAAAGAGGGAGATAACGATCTAAATCAATGTCTCCGGCATGCAAATCAAAAAGGAGCTTCGGCGTCGCAAAATCCTGTATCTGCATACTCCCCGTAATTTTTAACTCATCAACGGAGGCAATCACCTTTGAAAGACGGCCTCCCTTTTCATTGATAAAAAAGTCAGTGGAGAACTGGGCTGCGACCAAGCCATTCACCCTGTTTTCAGGAAGCGAGGGAAAATACTTTTTGATGAGATCCAAAGGAACGAATGGTTGCAATCGGACATGTCCCTTGGCAAAAAAATCAGTACTCAAGTTGCCGCTTACCGCCTCACCGGTAGCGCGAAGTCCTAAAAACCGGATTTGGAGATTGTTCACGGCAATCCGCTTGCTCTCCCAGTCCACATTCAAATCAGCCACCAATTCTCCGGGCTTGGCCCCTTGTGGCAAAAACTGTCCACCGATGGTGGCGGATACATTGGCATTGTCGAGATGCAAGAATTTTCCACCACCTGTTTCAACAACACCCCTGAAAATCAATTGAGATTCGATGTTGCCGTTTCCCCATGTAAAGAGACTCTTCGTCGTAAATGGCACACGGCCATCAGGGACGATGGAACCGGTGTTGACCGCGACACCGCTCAACGTAAAGGAATTGCCGTTTTTTTCATCTGTAAATCGGACAGAGGCATTGACAACCTCAAGCCCGGCAAACGAAAATCCAGATATTTTGAAATCACTCGACGGTGACTCATTCACGGCGGATTGATGAAAGGTTGCGGCTTGCCTCTCAAGAATTGATTGCCAATTGATAACTCCCGTTTTGGATCGTACAACATTGATCGTCATGCCTTCGACAAGAACAGGCTTCAACTCAACCCTTCTGGACAACAATGGCATAAGGCGGGCACTGACCTGCAATTCATGACATTCCAACAACGGGGTTTCGTTCCCCTCCTCACCCGATTCGACAGCCAGGCCAAGGACTTCCAATGACAATGCAGGATACAGGGCTATATTCAATTCCCCTTTGAGCGTGATTGGCTGCCCCGTAACCGCTTCCAGCACTTCGACGAAATCTTTGCGAAATTCATCCGTATCTATGTAATACGCAACCCCCAATAATAAAACAGAAACACCGACGCCCAGTACGCAAGCCATCTCCAACAATATGACGGTGAAACGTTTCATCGGGAATACGCCTACGGTGTATCGTTGTTTGAGGGTTGCGTGACATACAATGCAGAACTCCCCAGTGCGAGCCCGGAATCCTGGGCCACCCGCTTACACTTAACCTTGAACGCACAGAAAATCCCCGGCCACACACCTTCCAGAGATTCAAAATTTCCCTGTCCCTTGCTGAGGATAACATCCGCTGCGTGCATGGTTCGGATAAACTCAGGACGACATCGCTCCAAAACCGTACCCGGAGTATCGACACCACTTTCCACGACAGAACAAAGCCGTGTCATCCCAACCGATTCGGCATCGGCTAACGTGGAATCATTGAGAACTGGCCGTGACCGGACCGCATAGATGACCGAACATCCCACCCGTTGTAATTCTTTGACAAGCAACGTATCGAGAACAATCTCTCCCGTGTTATCTCCTAAGATCAGGACAGTTGCCCCGCAATGAATTTTCGTGCGGAACTTCTCCAAGACCTGTTTATCAATACTCGTAGAAACATTGTTCAACTCAGCTTCCCAATCCGCCTCAATATCCACCCCTCTATCAATATAATTGCCGATAATCGCCAACTCCAATGCCAGGGCCAGAGGGTCTCCCCCCGTTGCATTGCGTTCGTCCTCCAGCATACGCTCAAGTGTCGGCAGCAATGCCGTGACGTGCGCATTGGCTGCCAGCTTGTCTTCCGCATACAAATCGCCGCAACCCGTCATATCTCTGATTAATTGGGACAAATGCCTCGCAACGGCTGGAGGCGGGGAGGAAAGATCCATCCTGGAAAGCAGAGCAGCCCAAGCCATGACAATCTCATGATGCATCTGTTCGTCACCGGGACAGGCAAGGCGAGCCTCATTAAGAGCCATTCGCATAAAACAGGGCATGCAATCAAGAGCAGTATTCATTACCTCGTTTCCTTGCAAGGCACTCCGCACACTAAAAATTGATACATCCGACTACACTTAATAATCGCACATCGCTATGCCATTGGCAAGATTGAATATCAGATAAAAACAGCGTCGTATCTCTATCCCGTTGGACCTTGATCTATGTATGGAATCAACTCGTACTGCCACCTATGGCAAAAGGAAAGAACAGATGGGCATGCCCCCTCTCTCAAAGAAAGGCTACCACCACAAATCTAGGAGGTAAATTGATCGGAAGAAAGCCCGACTATGGCTATCCCATGTTCTTGAGCAAACGAAACGGCTCGCTCTCTGTCAAAAAAAAGCGATTTTCCCGCTTCCACGCCAAGGCAGATGGCTCCCCCCTCCGCCATGGCCTTGATCGTGTCCATTCCCAGACTGGGCAGATCGACTTGCACCTGTTGGCCCGGTTTGAAAATCTTTATGACCACACAGCCATTGCCGCCCAGTTCACACCCACGGCGAATCGTCGCGTCGGTTCCCTCAAGTGCTTCAACAGCGGAAACAATTCCTTCACGGACAACCAGGCATTGCCCGATGTCCATTCGCCCCAGTTCCTTGGCGATCCTCCATCCAAACTCCAGGTCTTCCCATTCGCGCTCATTCGGTTCACGCGCGGTCAAAACACCGTGAGGAGTCACCAAATCAGGGAGATATTCATGAGCAGAAACAACAGGCATCCCTTCGCGCGCCATTTCAGCAGCCAAGGTACCCAATATCGCCGAATCCCCTTTGTTTTTCTGCTTGAATAGCAACTTGATCGCCCGCATGTCAAAATACCGGACATCCATGACCTTGGGCTTGTTTATTGTCCCGGCCATGATAATCTGATCGACTCCATTGGATTTGAAAAAATCAACGAGTTGACTGAGCTTGCCCAGCTTCAACTCTTTCCAGACATCGGCATACGGAATGACATCCATATTGCTATGCCCGGTAAAGACGGCCACAACCAACCTGCTCCCGCGCGCCTTGACTCCTTCGGCAACCATTATGGGGAATTGACGGCCTCCAGCAATCAGGCCAATGGTCGTTTGCCTGGACATGGCCAATCAGGCGTCGGAGTGACCGTTACGCATTTTATGATCAGGAGTAACGCCGTTTTTACTTTCTCTGATAAAAGCCACAAGACGGTCCACTTCGGCGATACCCTGAATCTCCTGTTCGACCCGTTGCAATCCTTCTTCTCTTTTCATGCCGGAACGGAAGATGATTTTATATGCTTTTTTCAGAGCCTTGCAGGCTTCAGCACTAAAATTGTTTCGCCGTAAACCAATGAGGTTCGGCCCGAACAACATGCCGCGAACCCCATGCGCCAGCATGAAGGGCGGCACATCGAGATTGTACCCGCTTGCTCCACCCAGAAAGGCATACGCACCAATCCGAATAAACTGCTGCACGGCCGACAATCCGTTGATCGTCACATTACGCTCCACTTCAACGTGTCCTGCCAACTGAACAGAATTAGCAAGGATCACATTGTCACTCACACGACAATCGTGGGCGATGTGGGCGTACGCCATAATCATACAGTGAGAGCCGAGGACAGTCTCCCCCTCACCCTGAACAGTTCCGCGATGAATAGTGACACATTCTCTGATGAGATTGCCGTCACCAATGCGTGTCACGGTCTTTTCACCTTTGTATGCAACGTGTTGCGGTTCACCACCGATCACGGCATGTGGGTGAATATGGTTGTCCTTACCAAGCTCGGTATAGTCCTTGATGACAACATGTGATTCGAGAAACGTCCTGTCACCGACTTTTGCCTCTTTGCCCACAACCACATAAGGACCGATTGTCACATCGGTTCCCAACTCGGCACTTGGATCAATAACGGCACTTGGATGTATATCACTCGCCACTACATAGCCCCTTTATTTACCAATGAAGCGGAAAATTCTCCTTGCGCAACAACCTTGCCGTCCACTTCGGCGATTCCTTTCATGCGCCACAGGTGCATTTTATGCTTTTCGTACAGAACATTCAGTATGAGCCTGTCACCCGGCACGACAGGCTGTCGGAATTTCGCTTTATTGATACCGGTAAAAAGAAAGACCTTGTCATCAAGCGACTCGGTGAGGGTACTCACGACAAAAATTCCCCCGGCCTGCGCCAGGGCTTCAAGAATCAACACCCCCGGCATGACTGGAAGACCGGGAAAATGGCCCTGAAAGAAACCTTCATTCATGCTGACGTTTTTATATGCCTGCAGTCGAACTCCAGGCTCAAACTCCAGCACTCGATCCACCAACAGAAACGGATAACGATGTGGCAGCATTTCCATGATCTGCCTAATGTCCAACAGATGTCCGTTACGCATTTTCTTCACCTTTCCCGGCAATCATTTTGACTGCGGCAAGTTCTTTCTCCAGTCTCTTTACCCGCTTGAACAAATCAGGCAGTTTGGGCATGCACACACTGGCTGCTTTCAAAAATGTTCCTGCCGGTATTGCAGGACTCCCTGCCACTTTACTCCCGGCTTCAATCTTACCCGTAACACCGCTTTGAGCGGCAACCATGGCACCATCTCCCACCTCGGCATTGTCGGCAACGCCAACCTGACCAGCGAGAACAGCACCATTACCGATCCTGGAACTCCCTCCAATGCCGACTTGGCCGATGACAAGGCAATGTTGGCCGATTTCGACATTGTGACCAATCTGAACGAGATTGTCGATCTTCGTTCCCATACCGATTTTCGTGACATCCAAAGCGGCCCGGTCAATAGCCGTGTTCGATCCGATCTCTACATTATCCTCAATAACAACAGTACCAATTTGTGGAATTTTCCTGTGTCCGGCAGGCGTCTGAGCATACCCGTACCCATCGCCACCCAACACGGCACCGGGTTGCAAAATAACATTATCGCCGAGAATCAATCCCCCCATGACAACCGAATTGGGATAAAGAATACAATTATCACCAACAACGGAGTTCTCGCCCACATAACAACCGGAAAAGATCGTTGTGCCTGCCCCAATCCGGGAATTGGCTCCGACGAATGCAAAGGGATAAACGGTTGCCGAGTCATCAACTTCAGCATGCTCATGAACAAATGCAAGCTCACTGACGCCCTGCAAACACCCCTGCGACTCGGCAAAAAGGGTAACAACGCTGGCCAAATCCATATACACATTGGAACTAACCAGTGCCCGCTGCACCCTGTCAACATACGGGGCAGAGGTGAGAACACACCCAGCCCTCGTATTCTCTAATTGTTTAACATACTTAGGATTAACAAGAAAGGAAATCTCACTGGGACCAGCCTTATCCAAGGTGTTGACCCCAGTAATCTCACAATCCTCTCCGGTAAACTCCAGCCCAAGTTTTTCAGCTAATGCCGATAATGGGATGGTCATCGCTTCTACTTTTCAGCTTTTTTGAGTTTGTCAAGCTCGGCAATGATCTTGTCTGTAAGGTCAACAGCCGAATCCACGTAAAGAGCCACATTGCTCATTTCCACTATCATGGAGTAGCCATGGGCCTTGCCGTACTCATTGATCACTTTCAGAATTTTCTGAAGAACAGGCTGCTGCTGTTTTTGTTGTTCCTGTTGGACCTTCTGGCGAAACGCCATAACGCTATCCTGATGGTCGCGGACTTTGCGGCGATATTCCCGCTGCTTGTCCTGCTTGGCTTCCAGTTTGAGGGCCAGATCCTGATTCTTCAATTCCGACTCAAGTTTCTGGATAGCCAGTGCTTCTTTTTCAATATCCTTTTGCATGGGCTCAAATTTGGCCTTCATCCGAGCATTCATAGCTTTACCATAAGCACTATTGATCAGTATGGACTGCATACTGATTGCACCGATTTTCGTTTCCGCAAAAGCGACAGTTTGAAGAATAAACAGTAACGCAACAGCCAAAAACAATACCTTTTTCATTGTATATCTCCTTAACATTATGCTCCGATTAAAATTGTTGCCCCATCATTAATTCAAACTTGTGTCGACCAGAAGAACTATTCTTGTCGAGTCCGTAACCATAAACAAATCCTATCGGTCCCATTGGGGAATACCAGTTCAAACCAAGTCCCACACTCTTATAGAGGCCAAAGAGGGTCGGCTTGTTGCCGTCACGCATGGGTGAAGAGAATATATGTTCAGCTTCACTCCAAGAGTTGCCTGCATCAAAGAACGTAAGAGCGGCAATACCGTACTCCTTACTAAGCATTCTCTTCAATTCCAAATTGAGGAAGAATGCCTTGGTGCCGCCCTTGGAAGCTCCGTTGGCATCCAATGGTGTGATAGAATAATTAGAATATCCACGGACAGTTGCGATACCACCCAATTTAAACCGTTCATCGGTCGGCACTTTTGAACCGCCAAAATTCTTGTGAAGGAATCCCGCCCACAACTTGGAGTGAAAAACAACTTCTTCAAATGCGGGAGTCCACCACTGGTAATCGGCAAGATATTTCACAAAGTCATCCGTCCCGCCAAGCGGTCCACCACCAACCTGAACAGTCAAGGATGTCCGGGTTCCGGTCGTTGCATTCTGATACGAATCTCTTGTATCTCTAGAAATCCGAGCAGAAATCCGGCTCAAGAAGTGCGTACCGGCATCCTCCCGAACAAACTTGGAAGCACTGGGACTGATCTCATCAAGAACATAGTGTTCAGCGGTGTAAGCTAAACCGATATCAGTATATTCTCCAATGGGGTGCGAAATATCAAAACTCGCACCGGTACCGGTTCTGTCATAATCATTGTAGTCTTCTTTTCTGTGATGCGCCTCAGCCCCAAATCCCAATTGCGAATCATTGACTCTCGGATTCCTGAAATTCAACGTAAATGCCGTCTTCCGGGCACTAAACGCACCATTGAGGCCGACCGAGTACCCTTTACCAAACAGGTTTTTCTCAGCAATCCCTGCCGCCAAATACACACTGTCATACGTGGAATACCCAATACCGCCGCTGATGCGTCCGGTCGGCTTGTCCTTAACCCTGACGGTCAAATCCATTTCTTCAGGATTACCGGTCGGAACAGGAGAGATATCGACCTTTTCAAAAAAATCAAGATTCTTTAAACGTTGGGTTGAACGCTTCAATTTGGCTCCACTGAACATATCCCCGTCAGCAAGTCGCATTTCGCGCATAATAACATTGTCGCGGGTAATGGTATTGCCTTCAAGCAGGACACGACGAATATGCACTTTTTGATGCTTCGTGATCGTGTAGACAACATCAACGATCTTTGTTTCAGGATTATCATTGAGCTTGACCTGTACATCCGCATAGGCATACCCATAGTCATTGTAATATGTCGTAAGCGTATCAATATCCTTTCTGATCAATGATCTATCAAAATACTCGTCGTCTTCCTTAAGATCATCAATTTGTGTAATGGCCGAGAACTTGCCTTGATCGTCGATCAAATCGCCCTTAAAAGAGGTGCTCCCCATTTTATAGCGATCACCTTCCCAAACCTGATAAATGACATCAATACCATTGTCTTTGATTTCAACTTTGGGACGACCGACCCTGACATCAATAAATCCTTTGCTTTGATAAAAAGCCTGAATGGCGGCCCCATCCCGATCCAACAATTCTTCCTTGAGAACACCGGAGTTGGATATCCATGAGAACATCCCCCGTTCTTTCAGTGCCAGGACATCCTTGACGTCATCAGGGTCCATCTGCTTGGCACCGTCAATAATGACATTTTCGACATACAATTTAGGCCCTTCATCAACGACATAGGTAAGACGGGCCGAACCGGAGCCTGCATCTTTCACTTCGTGAATGATTTTCGCTTTGTAGTAACCGTCCTTGCGGTACATTTCACGGATAACACGGATATCGTCGGCAACCACCTTCGGGTTGATAACCCCGCCCTTCTTGGTGGATACGGCTTCAAGGATATCTTCGGAATCTATTGCATCTGCCCCGCGAACACCGATTGCCTGAATTCGAGGTTTTTCCTTCACGGCAAAAATGACTTTTTTCCCTTCAGGGACAGTATCCACTTTGACTTCAACATCATCAAAATAGCCGAGATCATAAATATTTTTTAATGCAGTATTGACTGATTTCGCCGTCAGTAAATCGCCTTTTTGCAATGTGAGGCGCATAAGGACAACATCCTTATCAAGAACCTTGGTTCCCTGAACATCAACTTCAGAGATGATATCAAGTCGCAACAAATCCATCTTCATACGAGCGACCAAATCATCCACCGCCGGCAAAAGATTGATCAGCCCTTCTTTTCTGACAGAAATCTTTTTGTCCGAAGACGTTTCGTATGCATCTACCAAACGAGCATCCAGGATAAGGTCATCGCCAATTTGCGTGAGAGAGCCGTATACAGAAAAACCAGCATCGGAAAGGAGTGCCAACGCTCGTGCAGATCGAGGAGTTACATCGGCAATACTTTTTTCCGCCATGAGCCGTTTAATCTCTGCAATATCCACCACATCAAAACCGGCATCCGTCAATCGATCCGCCAGCAATTCTGGAAGGCTGTCTTTAAGATAGGAAATATCCTTTCCGGCATGCACCGTAAATGGAAACACGGCAATCCTGACGTCGTGAGTGACTTTTCCAGCGGCCTGCACCGCAAGTGCGGTAAAAAGCGTAAAGATGAGCCCGACCAACAAGCTACAAAAATGACGAGTGAGCATATAGTTCTCCTGACCGCAATTCAATCCGTCGATGCATCATCCCGGCCAAATCCGGGTTATGCGTGACGACAACGATAGTCATTCCCAATTCATTATTAAGCGATATCAGCAAGTCCCCTATCATGGCACCGTTTTCCTCATCAAGGTTCCCGGTCGGCTCATCGGCCAAAATGACTTGGGGACGCAACAAAATGGCTCTTGCTATGGCCGCACGTTGCCGCTCTCCTCCAGACAAGGTCGTTACCGAATATTCCATTCGATGAGCCAGACCGACCATATCCAAAGCCTCTTTTGCCAATCGGATCCCTTCGCTTCGCCCCTGCCCGGCAATAATCGCGGGCATGGCAACATTCTCCAAAGTGGAGAATTCCGGTAACAGATGGTGAAACTGAAAAACAAATCCAATGTCTCTGTTTCTCACCTCAGCACGCTGTTTGTCGCCAAGGGAACTCAAACTGACTCCATTAAAAAAGATATCACCACTACTGGCGGTATCCAATGTTCCGAGCATATGTAAGAGGGTTGTTTTCCCGGAACCGGAAGCACCCAAGATAGCGAGAGCCTCCCCCTGTTCCATGCTCAGATCAACATTTTTCAGAACCCGAACAATCTCTGATGGACCTTCAAACTCCTTAGTCACAGCGACCAGACGGTATAAAGGCTCTTTACTCATAACGCAAGGCTTCACTCGGACTCAAGACAGCCGCCCGACGAGCCGGGTAAATGGTCGCCAAAAAACACAACAACAATGCCGCAACGCCTATCGAAATCAAATCAAAGGCTTCCAACCGGACCGGCAGATAATCGACCGGATACACATTGCTCGGTAGCTTGATGAACTGATATTTTTTCAACAACAGACTCAACGGAACACCTATCAAAAATCCAATTGCCGTCCCAGCCACACCGATAAACGTTCCCTGCAACATGAAAATCCGTCGGACACTGGCTACATTGGCACCAATCGACATCAGCACAGCTATATCCTTGGTCTTCTGGATAACCAGCATAACCAACGTCGTGACAATACTAAAGGAGCCGACAAGAACGATCATTGCCAAAATAATGAACATGGCTACTTTTTCCAACTCCAGGGCTGCGAATAGATTTGCATTCATCTCCTGCCAATGCCGCACATAAACCGTAAAAGAACCGACATGCTGTTTCAACTCCTCGGTAATGTTCGCAACATTATAAACGTCATCGACACTAATTTCCAGTCCAGAAACAATATCGCCCTTAAAGCCAAGCAATTTTCTGGCAGCAGGAATGGTCACATACCCCAAAGAGGAATCATATTCAAACATTCCGGTCCGAAAAACCCCCGCTACGACAAATCGCCTGACACGGGGAGCAAACCCGGCCGAACCGGAACGGCCAGACGGCGACAAAAGGTTGACCTCAGACCCTTGTGTCAGCCCCAATCGTTTTGCGAGTTCGGCACCGATAATAATTCCGGGATCCCCACCGGAGGCCTCCAAATTAGCCACATCCCCGCTAATCATGTCTTTGGATAAACTGAGAACCGTATCAGAGGTTCCGGGATCGATTCCCCGAAGCACAACCCCCTTAACCCCACTTCGAGTTGAAAGCATCACCTCGGAATAGACAAAAGGAGTCACGCCGACAACGCCTTTCACTTTTCCGGCTTCATCGGCCAACGCCCTGTAATCCTTAATCCCTCCGCGTAAAGAGGTAATAATAATATGCGAATTGACACCGAGTATCTTCTCCCGCAAGTCATGAGAAAAACCATTCATTACACCAATCACGATAATAAGTGCCCCAACACCTATTGCTACGCCCAATACGGCAAAGAGGGATATGACGGAGATAAACGACTGTTTTCGCAGGGCGAACAGATACCTTAGTGCAACAAATGTTTCAAATCTCATAAACGGATTCTACGGGCGGCAAAAAACTCACCCAACCTCCGGCCTAAGCAAGGGGAACAAGATAACTTCACGAATGGACGGACTATCCGTCAAAAGCATGACCAGACGATCAATCCCGACCCCCTGACCTGCCGCAGGCGGCATACCGTATTCGAGAGCTCTGACATAATCCTCATCCATGAAATGAGCCTCTTCGTCACCAGCATCCTTTTCCTTGACCTGATCCTCAAAGCGACCTCGTTGGTCAACAGGGTCGTTCAATTCGGAAAAGGCATTAGCCATCTCACGGCCTGTCATGAATAGCTCAAAACGATCCGTAATCTCTGGATTTTCTTCATTCCTACGCGAAAGAGGAGAAATATCGGTAGGATAATGATAGATAAAGTGCGGCTGGACCAACTTTGGCTCAACCAACAAATCAAACAGCTTGGCCTGCATCTTGCCGAGGACTTCTCCTTCGACAACCTTCTCCCCTTTTTCCTTCACCAAGGCCTTACATTTCTCATAATTGGAGTAAACCTCCGCAGGTACCCCCCCTATCTCTTCAAGGGACTGGTAAAAGGGCATCCGGGTCCAGGCTCCCACGGAAAGGTCAATTTCTTCTCCCTGGTATGGAACGACAGAGGAGCCGACCACCTTCTCGGCAATACGAGAAAACATTTCTTCTGTGAGATCCATCAAATCCTCAAAATCAGCATACGCCCAGTAAAATTCCAGCATGGTGAACTCCGGGTTATGCTGAGTTGAAATCCCCTCATTACGGAAATTGCGATTGATTTCATACACCCTTTCAAAACCACCAACCAGCAAACGCTTGAGATATAACTCCGGTGCAATACGCATATAGAGCTTCATATCCAATGCGTTATGATGTGTTTCAAAGGGTTTTGCCGTCGCCCCTCCCGGGATGGGTTGCATCATGGGGGTCTCGACCTCCATAAACCCCTTTTCATCAAGAAAATTACGTAGCTCCCGGACAACACCAGTACGAATTGTAAAAATCTCTTTGGTGCGCGGCGTGACGATCAAATCAACGTAGCGTCGGCGATAACGCGTTTCGACATCCTTAAGTCCATGATATTTTTCGGGCAATGGGCGCAAGGATTTGGACACCAGCTTGAACGATCTGGTCTTAACCGTCAGCTCTCCGGTCCTGGTTCGGAACAACGCCCCAACAACACCGACAATATCCCCGACATCGGTCTTCTTGAATCTCTTGTATTCATCAGCACCAAGGTCATCCCGGGCAGCGTAAACCTGAATCTTCGCGCTCTGATCCTGGATATTAAAAAACGTGACCTTGCCCATAGACCGATAGGATACGACTCGACCAGCTATCGCAAAGTCCTTCCCTATCGCTTCAAGAGCCTCGGCCTCAGCCTCTTCATATTTATCCCAAAGACGCTGGATAACCGTTTCCCGTTTAAAATCGTTGGGGTATAGGGGCGTACCTTCATCTAAAAAACTACACGCTTTTTCAACACGCGTCTTGATGACCGGGTTCAATTCATCCCTGACTTGCAGGGCTTCGAGCATGGGCATAAACCGAGCCACATGAGCAGACCTGGTTGCAAGTTTTATTTGTTTATTCTTTTTCTTATGGTGCGACAATTTTTTTCATCCCTGGCTATTGCGAAGTCTAGAAAAATACAAGAGAAGCAAAATATATAGTCTAAATACCGATTCCCGTCAAGAAAATGAGCCTCGTAAATTTATTCTGAACAAAAAATTTTTTTCACTCTCGCTTCACTAGCGCATGTTCCCCAGTAGCTCAATCGGCAGAGCGGGTGACTGTTAATCACTAGGTTCGCGGTTCAAGTCCGTGCTGGGGAGCCAGGAAAATCAGGGCTGATTAAGGAATAATTCCTCGTCAGCCCTTTCTTGCGCTTTGGCCCCCTGGAAAAGTTACCTACGATTCTCGCTGAAATAAACAACCACCAGCTAAAAGCCGGTGGCTTCCTTGAACAGCTAAAGCTGACGGGGTCGCAAAGCCGACTATTCCACGTCTTTTCTAAAGTTATCATCGGAGCCATGATTTTACCTTCAATAACTTCTTGCGATACTTGGTAATCCAAACCAAATGCAGATAGATTGAAAAGATGGTGTGCGAACCATGGCGGTAAGAAATTATAAACGCAACAGAATTGAAGATCGCTAAAGCTGCCACCTAAAGGTGAGGGTTTTGCCCCTCCCAAACGGAGACAATAAAAAATCAATACATCTGGAAACGGCAAGAAGAATCTGTTACATACCGCCTTAACGGAGGCTTCATTATGAATCGAAATCGTACAGTGATCATCCTCGTCGCCTGTGCCCTCATATTTTCATTCGGCGCATATCTGCTGATCAACAAACAGCAACAGACGAGAGGGCGACAACCCAAACCAATTACCACAAGCCAGACGATCTCCCCACAGCCAGCGACTCCCAAGGCTCCTCAACAGGTTGCAGAAGATCAAAACGCTCCCCTGATGTCGGAAGTGACTCAAGAAGTAAGTCCTCCTCTTGTCGTCGAAGAGAAAAAGACACCTGATGTTATTGAAATTAAAGAAGATAAATTTGTCACATTGAATTTTGTGGAATCCCTGTCTGATTACCTACTCAACCAATTCGTGCCCCAAGGCCGAAACGGCAAACCAACGACCTTGGCCTCCATAAAAAATACCAATATTTACTTTGGCCAGGAAATGACCGGATTCGCCACATCTGGTGACGACGCCAATCAGGCTCGTCAATCGCTACTTGACTACGCCTTTAATCCCCCGATGATCAAAACACTGTATGCACTGTACACCCCCGTACTGTTGGCTCATATAGTGGACACTGCAACCAGCGAAAAACGGGAATACAGGGTTGGCAACAACACAGAGACACGAGTACTCAACCAGACCGAGACAGCCGCAATGCTACGACTCAATGCTCACCGGATTGAGCAGGCAGCCCAAATGCTGAGGGCCATAGGGACCGATGCGACCATTACGGAAACAGCCGGAAAATACCTACAGGCACAACAAGCCGTCAGCCGAGCGAACACACAACTGCAAAACGACATGGCCGTCAACAGGCCGACTGGCCCGTCGAGCAAGCAACTCAAGCGGTCCATCGTGCAACGGGAAAAAATTAAGAAATCCCTGATCGAAAAAATGAAGAAGACATGTCCGAACGGTGCTGACGCCGATCTTTTTTATCTGGCACAATGGGGATATCGACGTATCCTCGGAAATCCAGAAGGAAAGTTGAAAGCATGTGAAGCCGCAGCCGATGCACTGAAAAAACTCTCACAGGAATTTCGTGACACCGCCAAACAATTGCAGGGGGCATAGGTATCCTTATCGAAGACAAGCAAGAGTACCCCCCAATTGGCCTAGCCGCATTTTTATGCATGTTTTGTACACTCTTCTTGTGTCAAAACAAAACCGGAAAGAGGGCAATGGCCTCTTAACCAAAACCTTTATTTGATGTTGGATAAGCTGTTGACGATATCTTTATCTCTTTACTTTTTACTTAGAGTTAATCTATTATAAAGCTGGAAGGTAAACAGTTAAGACTTTAACTGCCCAGTCCAAACGGAGTGAAAAAAATGGCAAAAGTGCTTATTGCAGAAGATGATCGAATTTCTCAAAAATTTGCCGCGAAATGTGTCGAAGAATTGGGACATACCGCATTTATCAGTCCGCACGGCAAACATGCCTACGAGGCACTTACTGCTGCTAACGAGTTTGACCTGCTTCTCACAGATATCATGATGCCGGGAATGAACGGTCAGCAACTCATTCAAACCATACGAGGCGATCTGCGGTTCACTGATTTTCCTATCATAATCATGTCTGCGGTGATCGGTATAAACGATATATCCAAACTGCTGAAATTAGGTGCGACACTCTTCCTTCCCAAACCCTTGGAGCGAAAGGAATTACAGAGTTATATTACCCGTTGCCTTGCTCATACCCCCAGCAACCCCCGATGCACGAGGTAAACAGAAAAGTCATTTGACCGACCTCCACGCCTGGTAGCGTTCAAGAAGCCTGACTTTGACGGAATCGTCAATTGCAGGGAGGGAAAAAGCCAGGACCAAAGAGTCTGCGCCATGCGTGAGGAGGCTATTTTTTTTTGCAACAATACAACTGATGGCGATCTATCGGTAGCTTGCGATGCTCATCAGCCACCTCATTTTTCGTATGCTATAGTGCTTTGCTCTTTTGGGATGAATGAATAAGCGGAAAAATGTATATTCCACTCTACAGGCAATCCGGTGACATCAAGTCACGGTCATCAGGGACATGCCGGATGCACAAAACCCTAAAAAAGTACTCTCAACAACCAAACACGAAAAATTCTCCATGCGCCTGCTCATAACACATACCAACTTTCCCGCCCAATTTCGCCACCTCGCTGAATATTTTGGAAAATCCCCCAACAATGAAATTGTCTTCGTCACCCGGAACGCACGCAAAGAGTGGGAGATCAACGGGGTACGCAAGGCTTTTTTCAAACCAGACGGCAAGCCGAACCCGAAAACAGTCTACCCGTTCACCAATAATTTTGAAAAAGCAGTGCGGACCGGCATAGGCATGATCAAAACCTGTAGCGTGCTCAAGAAGCAAGGGTTCATCCCCGATGTCATCCTTGGCCATTCCGGCTGGGGGCAAACCATATTTCTCCGTGACGTCTACCCTGACACTCCGTTTGTCGGCTACTTTGAATGGTATTACAGTTCACAAAGCGCGGAAACCAAATTCGACAAACAAAAGCGAAGTGACGGGCAACGGGCCAATCTGCGTCTTCGCAACTCCACCATCTTGCATGATCTGATCTCCTGTCGATGTGGCATAACCCCGACAGCTTGGCAACGGTCCCAATTTCCAATGGAACTCCAGCCCAAACTTGCCCAGATTCATGACGGTATCAACACGCAATATTTCGCCCCCGCAGACAACGGATTACTCCCCATCGCTCAACTTGATCTCCCCGATACCGACCTGACCGGGGCCAAGGAACTCGTTACATATTGCTCCAGAGGACTGGAGCCGTATAGAGGATTCCCCCAGTTTTATGAAGCGTTGCCTGCCATACTGGACGCACGGCCCAATTGTCATGTGCTCATAGTGGGCGAAGATCGCACATGCTACAGCGCGCGGCTTCCCGACGGACAAAGTTACAAAAAACACATGCAGGAAAAAATCAGGGTGGACGAAAAAAGGGTCCATTTTACCGGGTCACTCCCCTATGGAAAATACAAACAGATTCTTCAGGCATCATCTGTCCATGTTTATCTGACCTGGCCATTTGTTCTTTCATGGTCTTTCCTGGAAGCCATGTCGTGCGGTTGCCTGGTAGTCGGTTCAGACACAGAACCGGTCCGCGAGGTGCTCCAACATCAGGAAAACGGATTGTTGACGAATTTTCATTCCCCTGAGAAAATCTCCGAAAGTGTTATCTTGGCACTGGGTCGACAAAATCAACTCAATGCTTTACGAAAAAATGCACGACAAACCATTTTGGACCGATATTGCCTGAGCAAATGCCTTCCGATTCAGCTGAATTTATTGGCTCAGGTAGCCAAAGACGGTCCAGGACGTTTCACAAACTCTTAACCATGCAAAGGTAATAATGAAAACAATCAAGTATCTCCTGCTGTCGGCTGTATTGACGCTACTCATGACCGTGCCGGGCCATGCTCTGGACAAGGAAAACACGCTCCTCATGGATCTCCCCTATGGGCGTGTTATCATTGAGATGTATCCCAAAATCGCCCCCAAACATGTCAAACGAATCAAGAAACTGGTTCGTTTGAAATTTTATGACGGAACGGTTTTCCACCGTGTCATCGAAGGCTTCATGGCACAAGGCGGCGATCCGACAGGCACTGGCAGGGGCGGTTCCGGCAAAAACCTCCCGGCAGAATTCTCCAAAGATCCCTTCGTCCGCGGCACGGTCGCCATGGCCCGTGCCAATGATCCAGACAGCGGTGACAGTCAGTTTTTCATTTGCTTTAACCGTGTTCCATCCCTTGACGGCAATTACACTATCTGGGGCAAAGTCATTTCCGGCATGGAGTTTGTCGACATGATCAAAAAGGGCAACCCCGCACAAAACGGTATCGTCAAAGACCCAGACGCCATCGTCCGCATGCAGGTTGCAGCCGACGTTTACAAGTAATCAGCAATGGCGGGCATCATAAACGCTGTAATCAGGCGGCAGTGATCGTCGATTATTCCAAAGAAGTGCCAGCCGAATTTGCCACAGGAAGCTGACCATTGGGTACAAACCATCAAGGGGTAGTCGAATTGTTCCGCACCAACAAATCATAAAAAACCGGCCCCTCACGATAGTACCGATGCGGGGCTGATTTTTTAGAATCATCCGTTTGAGGGTACTTCCACATCCCACGCCGACAGGCGCATCCTTATGCCGCGCGTCAGCCGAGAGCGAAGCGGACGGCTGACACGGAATGAACGCCGTATGGCCTCCCGCGCTTCTCTGCGGCTCAAATGCGTGAACAATCTTTTGCTTTGGCAACCTTGCCACACGCGCTCTCATGGATACAAGGACGCTTGAAACGAAAGAACCATTTTCTAACGAAAAAAATGCTATTTCAAACGCATCTGGCCGGGCACGCATTTACCTATTTTATAACTCTTTCGGCTACTTATCCAGATAGACAAACCGCTTAATCTTTTGAGTCGGGGTCTTTTCAAACGGATCGGTCTGTTCAAGGACGCGCGACAGGCGAGCGAACGTTGACACCTTGGAATTGACTTCCTTGCGAATATCTTCCAGCAAATCCTTTATCTTGGCGCGTATTTCGGACTCGATCATCTTTCCTGCACCGACTTCTTCGTCCAGCGCATCGTGATTGAGGTGAATTTTGGCAACCAGCTTGCCATCCACTTCATATACCAACGACTCCACAACATGGTCACAGGTATTGATGATGGATTCAACTTCTTCCGGGTAGATATTTTCACCGCTGGGACCGATGATCACATTTTTAAGACGCCCCTTGATATACAAATAGCCATCGCTGTCAAACATGCCAAGGTCGCCTGTTTTTAACCAACCATCCTTGGTAAAGGTATGCAGAGTATCCTTGGGAGCCCTATAGTATTCCCGCATGACATTAGGTCCCTTGGCAAGGATCTCTCCTTCGCCTGTGTCCGGGTCTGGATCATCAATCATAAGACGAATCCCCGGCAACGCAGGGCCGATAGCTCTCAAGCGTTGCGTACCGGGACCAGCTCCCGCCAGCAGAGGGGCTGTTTCCGTCATCCCGTAGCCAAGGGCATACGGTACCTGCGCATCGAACAGGAACTGCTCCACTTCCGGAGCCAAAGCCGCACCACCGATACACATACAACGCAATTCGCCACCAAAGGCTTCAATAAGCTTGTTGCCAGCAATTTGTAGCACCTTTCGGCGAGCAGCTCCGATTTTAAGCAGTCCTCCGACCAATCCTTTTCGATGAATCTTGTTTTTAATCCGTTTCTTGTAAATTTTTTCAATAATAAGGGGCACAACGCAGATAAGCGTTGGTCGCACTTTCTGCATGGCAGGCAACAGGGCCGTCGGCGTGGGTGGCTTTTGAAGATAGTAGACTGACGCACCACAATACAGGGGAATAAGCATACTCACAGTAGACTCATACGTGTGCGCCATGGGCAAAACGGACAGAAAACGGTCATCCTCATACACCGCAACCGCCTGAATACCGGCAATAATGTTGGAAACAAGATTGCCATGCGTCAAAACCACCCCCTTGGAGTGGCCGGTAGTGCCGGAAGTGTAGAGGATTGCGGCCACACTCTCCTGAGTCAGTTCAAAGACCTTCTCGGTTTTCTCGTCAAAAAACTTCCGGGCTTTTACGCTAAATTCACTGAATTTGTTACGAGCAGAATCAACGGCACCGGAGACTTTTTCTTTTGTGTCATCATCGACACGATCTATCAATTTCTGAGCTTTTTCCCCAATCTCATCAATTTTTTCACGAGCAGCCTTGGCGGCCTTGGTTTCCCCCTCCGTGGAAGCTATCAACTTTCGGGCTCTATCGCCCAATTCGCCAAGCTGTTCACGGGCAAACCCCACAGCCTCTTCAAAAGTCGTTTGGGACACATCTTCATTCACAATTGAAAGATCATTCATTCTAATGACCAGTTGAAGATTCGATAAATTGTCACCTTCGATTTTATCCATATATCGCTCAGACACAATCACCGCTTTGGCTTCCGAGTGCCGGAGGATATGGTGAACCGCACTGGTATGAAAGCCCTGCAAGATGGGAACGGCGATAGCCCCCATGGAAGTGATTCCCAAATAGGACACAGCCCAATTGGGCATATTCTCACTGATAATGGCAACCTTGTCTTCAGGTTTTACACCGTAACCGGCCAGCATGGTACTGAAATCCTGCACCAACTCAAAAAGTTGGGCATACGATATGGGCTTATCACCCACAAAACCAAACGAAGGTCGATCAGCAAATTTCTTTGCCGAGTGTTCCAACATATCTTTAAGGGTCATGTTTTGATCGTTCACGCTTCCTCCCAAATATAATACGCAGTTTGCGCGCTAAGAGCCATACCATGTCAGGAAGTGGCGTCAAGCTTCCAATTTATGGAAGCGCGCCACAGGAGTAAATTGCGACAATACATCTTTCGCCCGAAAGAAAAACATGGGGGCAAGGTGTACGCATCTTCCGATTTCGCCAACAGCCCGATTTTCCTTGGATTCATGACAATCCCATGATCTTCATACTCTCTTCTCTCTATCAACTCCCAAGACATCGCCCCACAGCCACCAAAAACATCCCCAAGGCCACTGTCCCGAAAAAACTCTTTGTCCGCCAAGCCCACCAAAATGCCGGTATGGCCGCCCATAAAAAATAATTATCACCGGAAAAATCAAAGGCATGATCCTTGAGCACCAGCGAAGGAAAAAGCATCGCCGACAACACCGCTGTCGGCACATACGACAGCCAACAGACCACAGGTTGAGGTAGTGTCCGTGAAGCAAGAACCAAAATCGGGGCAACACGCGGTATATATGTCACCACCATCATGCCTATTATGGTCAGGAAAACTATTTTTTCATCCATGATTCAACTCCCGCTCCAAGGGTTGCACCGAGAACTGTGGCAAAAATGACGCTCCATTGCTCCGCACCGGCCTGAATCAATGCGATGGCAATCATCCCGGAAAAACCAGCAACCAACACATGCAAACCTCTTTTCACCTGCATGGATAACAACGCAATAAACATGGCAGGCAGGGCATAATCCAGCCCCAACGGTTTGATGTCCGGTATGGCGGAGCCTGTCAAAAAGCCTATCCATGATGCAATACACCAGGATATATGAGAAATCATGTTCACCAATAATGAAACAGATTTGGAGGTATCCCCACGGTTAAATCGGGTGGAATGTACCGCAAAACTTTCGTCCGTGATCTCAAAGCTGAAAAGCACCATCTCCCATTTTTTCCATGCCCCAAGAGCTGGCCCCAACGAAGCAGACATAAGCAGATGCCGCAGATTAACCACAAAAGTGGTGGCAAGAATGGACATCGGCGGCATGCCTGCCGCAAACATGGCAACTGCGATCAATTGGGACGACCCGGCATAAACCAATACCGACATCAACACGGTATTGGCCATTGACAGCCCGGTCTTATGTGCCAGGACACCAAACGCCACCCCCACAGGCACATACCCCATAACGATGGGAGAAGCATGCCTGAGTGCGGCAGACAGAACTGAACGGTTCCTCCCCTTTTCCATTGTGTTTGTCATTCCACGCTCTCCCGCTTTGCGCATCGTTGCTTCATAAGACGCTTGCAGTTACCGCAAAAAGACGCATCGGTACAGAGGACTTTTTAGGGCTCGTCCAGTTTGAGGGTACTTTTCCATCACACACCCTGCGCCGACAGGGTTATGTGCAGAATTTTCAGCAAAAAGATTAAGGTCATGGCATAGTGATTGATATCAAGAACATTCACCCCTCAAAAGGAGGACGCCATGACCAGGAAGAAACGTATCGTAACTGTAGCGGATGTAAAAGCAATTTTGAGCGACGATCAGGATTTTCT
>PDWI01003236.1_pt1 | contig 34485 bp, 26 predicted proteins | sample 1430891 | NCBI WGS metagenome assembly PDWI01 (sample SAMN01162508, study PRJNA174530) | Oral metagenome, whole genome shotgun sequencing project. | biome: Marine environment; feature: Marine mammal; material: Swab sample of the gingival sulcus; isolation source: swab sample of gingival sulcus... | reverse complement strand
TACGCGCAATCCACTCGTCAGTCCGTTTACGATTGGATTGTCTTCTTCGGCTGCCTTTGGCGCCTCTTTGGCGATAGTATTGGGCATTGGCATTCAGCCACACACGCCGCTCGGCGTGGTGTTAAATGCCTTCGTACTATCGCTTTTTTGTGCCTTTATCGTCTATGCAATTTCCAATAAAGTCGGCATGACGCCGGAATCGTTAATCTTAATCGGCATCGCCTTTAGCTATATTTTTAGTGCCTTGACGGCGACAATACAGTTTATCGCCGACGAAAACAAACTTTCGCAGGCAGTGCAGTGGACATTCGGTACGCTCAACGGCGCCACTTGGTATCAGGTGTTGATATTGTCGTTTATGATTCTATTGGCAGTGCCGCTGCTGATGAAAAACGCCTTTATGCTGAACGGCTTGTCGTCCAGTGGCGACGATTATATTAAGGGCATTGGCATCGACCCGAACAAGCTGCGAATTCGCGTCGGCCTGGTGACGGTATTGATGACGGCTGCGGTTATCAGCTTTACCGGCGTGATCGGTTTTGTCGGCTTGGTCAGTCCGCATATCGCCAGAATGATCATCGGCAACGACCACCGCTTTTTAGTGCCGATCTCCGGTATATTTGGCGCCATTCTGGTATTGTTATCAGATATCATCGGTCGCACGCTGATTAGTCCGGTTACCATTCCGGTCGGCATCGTCATATCGTATATCGGCGTGCCGCTTTTTATTTACCTAATCATCATTCGCCGAAGGGAGTATTTTTAATGAGTCTAAGTGTTAAAAATATCGATTTCAGTTATGATCGCAAAGAGATTTTAAAAGATATTTCCTTTGACGTTCAATCCGGCGAACTGTTGGCGTTGGTTGGACCAAATGGCGTCGGCAAGACGACGCTGTTAAAGTGTATCAATCGCATCCACAGCATATCGGCGGGGCAAATCAGCATCGACGGCAAAGACGTGTACCGGCTAAAGGGCAGAAGTCTAGGGCGCTATTTTAGTTATGTGCCGCAAAACACCAATAGCAGTTTCCCGATTACCGTCATCGATATGATTATGATTGGCAGACTACCCTTTATCAATTTTAAACTCACTAAAAAAGATAAAGACAAAGTCTTTGCGGTTTTAGCCGAGCTCGATTTAGAGGCATTCGCATTTAATCAAATCAACAGTTTAAGTGGTGGTGAAAGGCAACGGGTGTTCGTCGCCAGAGCGATTGTGCAAGAGCCAAAAGTCATTTTATTGGACGAACCGACCAGCAATCTCGACATGAAACACCAGTTAGAGATTTTGAGAATTATCAAGGGGTTAATAAAAGAAAAGGGCATTTCGGGCGTGATGACGATTCACGACTTAAACCTAGCCGCGATGTTTTGCGACAAAGTGTTGATGCTCAAAGACAAAAAAATACACGCCTACGGTTCGGTAAAAGACGTCATCACTACCGAGAATATCAGGGCGGTATACGGCGTTGAAACCGAAGTCAAGCAGCAAGGTGATAAACATCACGTCTTGTTGATAGATGAATAGAAGTTGCAGTTAAAGCTAGCTTTTTATTGCCAATTTTGTTATTATAGAGTTGCAGGGCATGAAAAATACTACTTATTAGAAAGGAATTAATTATGGATCAATTCAACTTATTATTTCAAAGTGTTGCGCCGGATGACGTAGAAGGACAAAAAACCAAAGCGCTGGTCGCAGCTAAGTTTTTAAGGATTTTTGCAATTGTCGCTATCGTATTGACACTAATCATTGCCGTACCGGTTTTGCTGGCAGGTAGTGTGTTGGGCGGCATTGGTTTGTCCGGAGCTGGTGCAAGTGGTGGTGCAGCAGTTGCCGGCGGCTTATTTTTTGCGGTTATAGGCGTTATTGTGATGCTGCTTGCGCTCGTTGGCTCGTTTTTAACATTTTGGTACGCCGGCGATTTCCCGAAAAAGTTGGCGAGCAATCAAGTTCCGGGGTTGGGCTTGCCTTACATTTTGATGGCATTGACGGTGCTTAGCGTCCTAGGTGCATTGCGCCCCTTCAACTTAGTTAGTTTGCTCATCAACGGTTTTGTCGCCTACTTGTGGTATGTTATCATAACTGCCATTAAGAGTATGAACGCATAGTAAATCAGTTAGATATGAGGTAGGGTGAAAGAATGGTGTAAAAAACCATTCTTTTTCTATAAGAAGGGCATTATGAAATTTAACTATGAAAGCGAACTCTATCCAATTGTTAAAGACTATTTAGAGGCCGAAGGCTATGCCGTTAAGTCCGAAGTCAAGGGCTCAGATGTGATGGCGGTTGCCGGCGCTGTCACTGTAATCGTAGAACTGAAATTATCGTTTAATTTAAAACTGGTCTTTCAAGCTTTAAATAGATTGGAAGTGTGCCGCAATGTCTTTATTGCCATTCCGGACTACACCTTTAACGCGCGCACCAAACGCAAGCGCGATATCGTTAAGTTGATGCGGGCGCTGGGAATAGGGATCATGATAATTGGCAAGCGTTCGTCCGGCGCGACGATTGAAGTCGCGTCTAATATAAACTTAGTCGGCGAAGCGGCTGATGCGCACTTGTTAGAAGAATTCCATTCGCGACGCTACGACTTGAATAGCGGCGGCATGGTCAAGGCTAAAATTGTCACGGCCTTCCGCGAACAGACGATTGCAGTCGCCGCCTTTTTAAAAGTCAACGGCGTGACAAAGGCAGCTGAAGTCAAGCGGCTAACCGGTCTGGACAGCGCTGCGAGCATATTGCAGCGCAATTACGACGGTTGGTTTGAGCGCGTCAAACGCGGCTAATCACTTACTTGAAAGCGCAATACCGTCTTTAATTTTGCCGGTTCCACTTTTCTAAAATCAGATAAATATATTTCGCGGTGCGCTTTCGACTTTCTGACCAGCGATTTTTCTTTGGTAAATGCTGCCATTAGCGCAAAGCTATCCGGTTCGTCGTCATAGCTGCCAACGTGCAGCATTTGCACGCACTTGCCATCGGTTAGTTTTTTAAGTTTTATGTCGTCCAATAGCGGACTCGGCTTTTTCGCTTTTGTCAGTTCGCGCATCTCTTCAAATAGCGCTTCGGTGATAAAATCGGGTTGGCGAATCATTAAGTCGAATACTAGATCGTCTTTGTTTAGTTTGTCGCCTTGATTTGGCTTTGCATACTCTGCAATATCCCAAATTCCCTCCAGTGGGTAAACTGTCCAATCACTGTAGCCGGTGGACGGGTTAGCCAATTTTTTAAGCGCCATTTTTGTGGTATACGCCAAGCTGTACAGCGCGCCGATGCAGTCTGAAAAGTGTTCGCCGTTTGGATTGCCCTTGCCGCTTATTACTATAAAAGTTTGCTCGGGCACGTCGATTAATTGCGGCTTTGCTTTGGGCAGGTAAAGTGTCTTTTCCGCCTTACGCCATTCGTGTTTCACACTATCAACTCCTTTATTTTTTACTGTATTAATTATATTGTAAAAAACCTGACACTGCACGTCAGGTATTGTACTTTTGACAGATTTAATTTAGTATTTTTGCATTCTTTGGCGTATTTCATTTGTCGCAGACTTTTCGCATCGCGCAAAGCGCGCTATTTCACGTCGCCTTAGCGCTATTTCATGTGTCGGGCTGCTTGGGCGGGCAGCAAATCGAAGATTTGCGACCAGACGATTGCACATTTCATTGAAAATGCTCGCATTTTCCCAGTGCCAGACACGCCTTTGTAAGGCCAGCTTTTTTCCCGGTGCTAGGCACGCCTTTGCAAGGCCAGCTTTTTTTTTCGGTGCCAGGCACGCCTTGTAAGGCCTGCATTTCTCCCGGTGCCAGGCACGCCTTTGCAAGGCCAGCTTTTTTCTTAGTGCCAGGCACGCCTTTGTAAGGCCAGCTTTTTTTCCCGGTGCCAGGCACGCCTTTGTAAGGCCAGCTTTTTTTTCCCGGTGCCAGGCACAGATTTACAAACGCAAAATGCTAAAAACCCCCGCACGGATTTAGTGCGGGGGTCGGCGCGTTGACGGATAGAGTTGTAGAATGCTCTCTTTAGGCTTAGCCAATGCTCTTTTTGTGGTCGAGCGCATGCACGACATAAATATAGCCGAGCGCGGTGAGTAGCGCCGATATCAATAGAGAGCCAAGCGGAATCGCACTTACAAAGTCGAATTGATGGTTGTCGATTAAGCTGGTAAAGGGTCTTGCCGAGAGCGTCAATTTAACTGTTCTAAAAGTTACTCTTTCGATGACGACTGAAAGCGGAATGTAGAGCGTCGTTATAAACGTCATTACTTGCGATCCTAGGTAGACTGCTAAAAACGATAGTAGAATGCCAATTCTGCCAAATCTTCTCAGTAATTTGCAATTGCCGAAACTGATTACAAAAGAATAAAAAATTTGCATTGAGAAAAGCGTAAATGCGCTGAATACGATAAGCGCCAACCAAAAACTAAAGGCACTGATATTTTCAATATAGTTGGGCAGCTCGGCAAATTTACTGATTTCTTCTGAGAAAACGGCAACGACTTCGGCGGTGGTGGTGTAGCCGCCGTTAATTGTGATGGCGGCGAGTGTACCGACGATAAAAATGACGACTGCCAATAACATATAGATGGCTCCAGCCAGCAATTTGGCATTTAATATCGTCGACGTCTTAACTGCCAGCTGATGCATGGTGTAGGAGTTTTTGCCGTAGAGGTCGGCGTTGTAATTTATTGCCAGTAATACCAGCGGAATGGCAAATAACAGTACCGCTAAAACGGTGTGCAGTGCCATTGCAATGCCGAATAGCCAGTCGACGCCAATGACTTTTGTGATGCCGATGTTGACGATGCTCAGCGCATACAATATGAATAGTATAAACATTTTGCGTTGGCTTTTTAAGTCCCATTTTAATAATTTTAAGAACATATTACACCTCTCTATAAGTCTGTCTAAAAAATGCGTCGACACTCATGCCGTGTTCGCTGCGCAATGTGTCAGTGTCTTCGTTTAGCAAAATCTTTTTATCTTTTAAAAAGACGGCTCGATCTAATACCGGCTCGATATCGGTAATTAAGTGGGTCGATAGAATTAGCAGTGAATTCTGATTGTAGTTTTGAATGATGTTTTCTAAAATCACACTGCGGGCTGCCGGGTCGACGCCGCCGAGCGGCTCGTCGAGTAGGTAGATGTCGGCTTGCTTGGAAAGCGCCAACGCCAAATTGAGTTTTTCTTTCATACCTTTAGACAGCTGCTTGACTTTCATCTTTTCGTCGAGCTTAAACATTTCAATCATGTTTTTAAATTTTTTGACATCGAAATTATCGAAAAAGTCGCTGTAAAATTTTACCGCCGTGCTAATTTTCCACCATTCGTTTAGCGTTTGTTGCTCCGGCAAGTAAGATATCTTTGCCTTGCTAGTGTAGTTTAGCGCTTCGCCGTCGACGTAAATGTCGCCCGTATAGTCTTGAATTAGACCGGCGATGATTTTGATCAGCGTCGTCTTGCCGGAACCGTTTGGACCCAATAAGCCGACAATGCTGTTGGCGCGAAGTTCTAAATTAATATTGTCGAGTATTAGTTTTGAACCATAACTCTTGTTGAGTGAATCAATTTTTAGCATTATTTTTCCAATTCCTTTCTAAGATTTTGACGATTTCAGCAAAGTCGTCCACGACTTTGCCGACTTCACTTAAATAGTCAACAGACAGTTTTTCGATGTACTGCTCTTTCATGTCGTCAAACAATTCGGCGTTGTCGCAGACGAATCTGCCAGCCGTTCGCTCAGAGCGCAGTACAGCCTGCTCTTCCAGCATGGCGAGCGCTTTTTGTACGGTGTTTGGGTTGACGCCGTAAGTGCTGCCCAGCTCCCTAACGCTGGGAATTTTCTGGTCGACTTGCCATTCGTTAGTATAGATCTTGATTAAAAACAGTTCGACGAGCTGTAAATAAATAGGTTTATCGTAATCAAACTTATAAGACATTTAACCTCCTTATTGTGTTATTGTATTAATGCACTAATACAATAACACAAGTGTTTTTCGCTGTCAATATTTATTTAACGAATTTGTTTGTAAATATTTAGTCACGATTTGTCATTTCGAGCGACCGCAGGGAGTCGAGAAATTTTGGGTTTTACGATAGAGTACTGCTATATCAAAATTATTTTAAATATTCAAAAAACTTTTAAAAAATGCTTGTTTTATTGCTTGTAATGGTGTAAGCTGTCAAAAAATGTATCAGACAGCTGAAAATCCCCAATTTCTTTGTTGCATCACAAAATGTCGACCTTTACGTATGTCTTTATACGCTGCAGCCCGTCATTTTGCTCGCGCCTCGAACTTGAACATTTTCAACAGTCTGAATAGTAGGGCATGTTTTATAAATGATTATTGGAGAAATTATGACAAATTATTTATCACCTCAAGAGATTACTGCCGCGACGGTCGAGACCGGAATTAAAAAGAGTAAACTGTCGGCAGCTAAAATGATTGTACTGGGCTTTTTGGCCGGGGCGTTTATAGCCTTTGCCGCCGAAGGGTCAAATATGGCGGCCTATAATTTATGGGCCAGCCCGATGACTTATGGCTTGGGTAAGGCGCTGGCCGGCACTATTTTTGGAACCGGCTTAATGCTGGTATTAATCGCCGGCGGCGAACTGTTCACCGGCAATACGTTAATTGTATTGAGCGTCTTTGAAGGCAAGACGACGCCCGCGGCAATGCTTAAAAACTGGCTTTTCGTATACTTGGGCAACTTTTTAGGTTCGATCTTTATCGCCTATCTGATGGTGCATTCCGGACAGTTCGGCACGAGCGCCAATCTGTTGGGCGCAATGACGATAAAAATTGCCGCATATAAAGTTGGACTCAGTTTTTCAAAGGCCTTAATACTGGGCATTCTGTGTAACTGGTTAGTTTGCTTGGCGGTTTGGATGGCCTATGGAGCCAAGGACATCGCCGGCAAAATACTGGCAATTTTCTTCCCAATTTGGCTGTTTATCACGTCTGGTTTTGAGCACAGCGTCGCCAATATGTACTATATACCGGCCGGCATTTTGGCCAAGGCAAATCCGGCGTATGCCGAGGCGGCTTCGCAGATTGGCGTGACGGCGGAAAAGCTGGCGCACCTCAACTGGTCGACATTTGTAGTTAATAATTTGCTGCCGGTGACACTGGGAAATATCATCGGTGGCTGCGTCTTTGTGGCGGGGGCTTATTGGTTTACTTACGCAAAAAATAAATAGACAGCTGAGATTTCGCATTTGACAGAATTGCACTGCGACTATATAATGAAGAAGTAATTATCCAGTCGAGAGCTGTCATTTCGAGCGCAGTCGAGAAATCTCGGTTTTTAAATGCGAGATCTCTCCACTTCACTGGCGTTATCTAATTATGTTTACTTCGTAAACACCGCTCACAAGTTCGCGTCCGGATAATTGCGGTAACATCGAGATGACAAAGCATTACGCAGTTTGACTGAATAGTTACAATGATATAAGTAAATCGTCGATTGTGAAGAGTAGATGACGGGCGTCTTTTAGAGAGTTGGTGGTCGCTGTAAACCAATGGCAAGCGTTATTGAATGGGCACATGAGAGCGGGTGTGAATGATTTGTAGTTTACAGTAGCACTTGCCGTAGGGCGGCGTTAACGCCTTTAAGTGAACGCGTGTGCAGTGACGCCGCGTTAATTTGAGTGGTACCGCGGATTGGCTTTCGTCTCATTGAGCATTGAGAGAAGGCCTTTTTTATTTACGAATACAGGAGGCAATTATGAGTGAAAAAAAACGCATTTTAAGTGGCATTACTTCGTCCGGTAGATTGACCTTGGGCAATTATATAGGCGCGCTCGACAACTGGGTGAAATTGAGCACGGATTATGACGCCTTTTACTTTGTTGCCGATTTACACGCCATCACGGTGCGTCAAGAGCCGGCGATGCTCAGGAAACTGACGCTACAGAGCATTGCGCAGTACATTGCCTGCGGGCTCAATCCGGAAGAGAATACGCTGTTTATTCAGTCGCACGTTTCGGCACACGCCGAACTGGCTTGGGTGTTAAATTGCATGACGTACATGGGTGAACTCAATCGCATGACGCAGTTTAAAGATAAATCGTCCAAGAGCGCCGACAATCTCAACGCCGGTCTTTACACCTATCCGGTTTTAATGGCGGCCGATATACTGCTCTATCAAGCCGATTTAGTGCCGGTTGGCGACGACCAAAAACAACATTTGGAAATCGCCCGCGATATCGCAACGCGCTTTAACAATCGCTATTCCGAGACATTTGTCGTCCCCGAAGCCTACAACCCAAAGGTTGGCGCGCGCATTATGAGCTTACAAGAACCGGCGTCTAAAATGTCTAAGTCCGACGAAAATATCAACGCCACAGTTTACATCACCGACGAACCGGACGCCATCGTCCGAAAATTTAAGCGCGCCGTAACCGATTCGGTTGGCGCCATTCAAGTAGCTGACGATCAGCCGGGCGTTAAGAATTTGCTGACGATTTACAGCGCGATGACTGGCGAATCGGTCGAATCTGTTGTCAATCGCTTCGCCGGCAAGGGCTATGGCGACTTAAAAATGGCGACTGCCGAGGTCGTCGTCGATAAGCTCAGGCCAATTCGCGAAGCGTATTTGCGCTTATTGGACGACAAAGACTATTTGCAGACAGTCTACCGCAGCGGCGCAGAGCGGGCCCGCAAAATAGCCTATAAGACATTGGGGAAAGTCTATCGAAAGACCGGATTCGTCGGACGATAATTCCATTTTAAGCATTGTAAAGTCTCCGTTTAGTACGCTAAACGGGGGTTTTTTGTTTATGTTGAGAATCTCATTTTATATTGTGCTGTATCTGTGATATAATGTTGTTTAGATGACACGTTTTAGTGGAGGGGCGAATGCGCGATTTAAACACCGTACTGAATTCATCAGAGCTGACGAGTATTGTGATAGACCAGCTAAATATCGGCGTCTTTCTCATCGATCGGTCTTATCACTTGCGCTCGCTCAACAATCATTTAATAAGTAATATTGGCGTGCCGTTCAATGGTCAAGGCGCGCGCATTTGCGATCAGGTCGTCGGTTGCGTCAACGCCGAAGTCGAAGTGGTTTGCTTAAATAAGACGGCCTACTGCATAGAATGTGAACTGATGGCGGCGATTCGTAATGCAATTGAGAATGGCATTACGACGTCCGAGAAAATATTGGTGCGACAACGCGAAGATGATCAGAATCCGATTAGCAAATATTATCGCTATAGTTGTAAGCCGTTGTCGATAGAGCGCGAAAAATTTGCCTTGCTGATGATTGATGACATCACTGATTTGGAAAAACAGCGCGCCGAACTATATGAACAAAACATGGTGATTCACAAGTTGAATGACAAGTTTAAACAAGACTTGGCTTTGGCAAGGGCGGTGCAAAAGAGCATTATTCCCAAAAAACCGGTACAATACGAAGATTATAATATTGATTTTTTATATTTCCCACTGGAGGCAATTGGCGGCGATATGTTTGATATATTTGAGCTGTCCGATGACAAGGTGGGGGTGTTTATGTGCGACGTCGTCGGGCATGGCTCTGCCGCAGCGCTCATTACCACGATGGTCAAGGCGCTGTTGGCGACTTATTCGGAGATTTTGGATTCGCCCAAAAAATTAATGGATAAGCTGAACAGGCAGTTGATGGACATGACGGACGACTTCTTTATGACGGCTTTTTACGGCGTGCTCGACATGAAACGACATCAGTTTAGATTTGTCAGGGCGGGACACCCATTTCCTTGGATGCTAAATGACGCCGTTCAGACATTTGGTCATTACGTCAACCCAGTCATAGGTATTGAACGTTCTCTATCCTACAACGAAGAGTCTATCAGCGTCGCGCCAGGCGATAAAATTGTGCTCTACACAGATGGCCTTTTAGACGTTGGCACGGATGATGGCAACTATGAATCGCGTTTAATTGAATTGTTTGACTCCAATGCCCACACGACGGGCAAAAAATTATTGTCTCTAATAAAAAAAGATATTATAACAAAAATTTCCTCTGAAAAGCATATGGATGACGTCTGTATACTAATAATTGAAAATACGGTTGGCGAAGAACCTTAATCAATTAATCGTGATTTTTGTAAGATGTACGATTTTTACCGCATTCCTTTGATAAATACAATCCTGCATCGGCGTGCGCAATCAGTTCTTTTACCGTCGTACCGTCTTTTGGATAACTGGCGATGCCTATTGAAACAGTAAAGTGGGGTTCGACAGTTTTTTCTACTTTTTTGCGGAATCTCTCCGCGACTAGCATTGCAATGTCGGCCTCTGCTCTGGGCAGAAGAATGACAAATTCATCGCCGCCGTAACGTCCCAATTGGTCGTCACCGCGTATGCTGTCGCCGGCAATAACTGACATTTCGCGCAAGCACTTATCGCCGGATATATGGCCAAGTGTATCGTTAATCGTCTTAAATGAATCGATGTCGAACATCAATATCGAAAACATCGCTGTTCTGCGGTCCAGAATCATCTTTTCTATACTGTCGAGTAATGCTTTTTTGTTGAGCGCGCCAGTCAAGCTGTCAGTATTGGCAACTTTTGCCATGCGCGTCTTTGCCAGCTCCATATAATACAGGCGTTGTTTGACTTGTCTTCTGACGGTGTCGTGAAAGTTTTTTTCAATTCTCTTTGCGTCGGCCAATTTTGTATCGATTACTTGTTCGGTATCACGCCATTCCAGATTAATCCAACTGAAGTAAAACATTGCGTGTAGAAATATGTACGACTCTATGCCGAATGGGGTCAGTGAGAAACATATAAAAAGCGATGAAATGGCATTTAAAAGCAGAGTTAAAATCATTTTATTGTAGGATTTTATGAGTATTGCAAAGAGGACTAAAGCAGTCGATATTGCAACGTGAATATAGTAGATCAGCTGCATGTCTAATTGGTTTATCGCGTCTTGCAGCGGCGGCGTCATTAAGCCAATGATAGAGGAAATAATCACCAGTAGAACGATTAAAGACGTGTAACGCCTTATAGTGAAACCAAAGCTAATGGCGCTGTAGATGACCGCGATGAAAAAATATAATATTTCAATGAATGCGATTAAGTGAAAAATAGAGAGCGCCGACAGCATGATTCTACTGACGATTAAAAGTACCGGCACAATGCCATATAACAGGCCGACTTCGTTGAAAACGGATTTGTTTTTGCGACCGATATAACCGATTAAGGCGGTGCCGAATCCCAGTGCGGCGATTAGCGCGAAGGCAGTATCGGCATATTGTTTGAGCGTCAATTTTAACATAATATCTCCATTTATAAAATGCGACGTCGCTACATCGCCATTTTGTCGTAAAGTGGACAATCCTGACTAAAAAAATGTTGCCAAAACAGTTATCGGCCGATTTCGTTTGACATTTTAATTATTCTCGCTTATACTGTGATATAAACGTTATCGATGAAGGAATGAGTAACTTCGGAAAGTGGAAATTAGCGACTTTGGGGTGGTGTGAGCCAAAGTGAAGCGCCGTTGTGAAAAACAGTCCGGAGATCCTAACCGAAAGCGCAGTGAGTAGGCTTAGGCGCACGCCGTGCGTTATCAAAGAGAGCAAGTGTTTTGCAGTGCAATGATCTGCAGAGTGCTAAATTGGGTGGTACCACGACAACTTCGTCCCAGAGGGGAGGAGTTTTTTTGTTTTTTGGCTACTAAATAGAATTGCGGCGCTGGCTATGTCACCTCGACTGTTTGCGCCATTGTCATCTCGACCTTGTGGAGAGCTCTCGCTTTTAAACTCAAAAACTCTCGACGACTACAAATTACGTTTACTCCGTAAACATCGCAACGACAACTTAAATGAATAAGAAATATATTAGGAGGAAATCATGAAAATAACACGAATTAAAGACATTTTTTTACAGCCCGATCACTTTGCCGACCAAGCGATAATTTTACAGGGGTGGGTCAGAACGAACCGCGGTTCAAAGAAATTTGGTTTTATCGAACTAAACGACGGCAGCTATTTTCACAATATTCAGGTCGTCTATGAAGCCGATTTAGAAAATTTTGAGGCGATTACAAAATACGGCATTGCATCGGGCTTACAGGTTAAGGGTCAACTGGTTTTAACGCCCGATGCCAAGCAGGCCTTCGAAGTCAAGGCCACAGAAGTGACGTTGTTGGCGCCTTCGGACGGCGATTATCCCTTACAAAAAAAGCGCCATACATTTGAATACCTGAGAACCATCGCTCATTTGCGACCGCGTTCCAACACCTTTTCGGCGATGTTTAAAGTGCGCTCCCTGGCGGCGCAAGCCATTCACCAATTCTTTAGCGAGCGCGAATTTGTCTACGTCCACACGCCAATTATCACCGGCAGCGACTGCGAGGGCGCCGGCGAAATGTTTAGAGTGACGACGCTCGACATGATGGACTTGCCGACCGAAAACGGCGAAATCGACTTTTCAAAAGACTTCTTTAATAAAGAAACCAACTTGACGGTCAGCGGTCAGCTGGCGGTCGAGCCGTTTGCATTGGCCTTTAAAAACGTCTATACCTTTGGACCGACCTTTAGGGCGGAAAATTCCAATACGGCGCGACACGCCGCCGAGTTTTGGATGATTGAGCCGGAAATGGCCTTTGCCGACTTGAGTGACGACATGGACTTAATGGAAGAAATGGTCAAGTACTTGACGAATTACCTGTTGGAAAAGGCGCGTCCCGAGTTGGAATTTTTCGACAAGCGCATTCAAAAGGGTCTCATTGAAAGACTGGAAAAATTAGTCAAGTCCGAATTTAAGCGCGTCACCTACACGGAGGCTGTCGAGCGCCTATTGGCGGCCGACAAAGACTTCGAGTATCCGGTCGAGTGGGGCGTCGACCTACAGACTGAACACGAGCGCTATTTGACGGAAGAAGAATATGGGCAGCCGATCTTTGTAACGGACTATCCAAAAGACATCAAGGCGTTCTACATGCGCCTCAACGACGACGGCAAGACCGTAGCCGCCTGCGATATGCTGGTGCCGGGCGTCGGCGAGTTAATCGGCGGTTCGCAAAGGGAAGAGCGCTACGATGTATTGCTCAAGATGATGGACGAAAAGGGACTCAACGCGGCCGATTACGACTGGTATCTCGACACCAGAAAATACGGCGGCGTCTATCACTCCGGATTTGGACTGGGCTTTGACAGGTATTTAATGTACGTGACGGGCATGACCAATATCCGCGACGCACAGCCCTATCCGCGCACCAAGGGATTAGCCGAATTTTAATCTTTATACATTCCGCAATTCATATGCCATTGTTCACCTGCAAGCGGGTGAGCAATGGCATTTTTAATTTATATCATCTCTACTGCCGCACTTTTGTCATGTCGACCGAAGTGGAGGCATCTCGCCTTTTACCTTGTGGTTGCCTGTCATCTTGAGCTAAGGCGTAGCCGAAGTCGAAACATCTCGGGTTTTATTTGCGTTTTTCTATGCCTGGCACCGAAATGTAAGATTAGCCTTGTCATGTCGAGCGTAGGCGCAGCCGAAGTCGTGACATCTCGCCTTTGAATTTTTAGAATATGTGACGCACAAGTGTAAGCCGTTCACATTGACAAAAGCTCTCAATTAGATTATAATAAATACCAGTGGTATTTATTAGTGGCTTGCTTTAACGTTTTTTTAACGATAAGGGTAGACTTTTACGGTCTTTGTTGGTTTTTTGGGAGTGTAAGACGTGCAAATAAAAAAGGAGTCGGTTAGAAATAAAATATTGGAATCCGCCAAAAAAGAATTCTTAGAATACGGCTATCAAGGGGCGTCACTTAGAACAATTGCAAAGCATTCAGGGCTGAGTAAGGGCGCTTTGTATTGCTATTTTAAAAATAAAGAAGATATTTTTACAGAATTGGTTAAAGAACCGGCTGAACAGTTGTACCAGAATATAAAGGCGATGCAAGCGCAAGCTTTAAGTCAAGATATCGCCAGCCAAGTCGATTATGCCAACAACAGAGAACCCTATCGAGAAGAGGCTTGGATAAACTATATTTACGACAACATCGCAGTGTTTAAGTTGATTGCCTTAAATAGCAAGGGTACGAAATATCAGTACTTTTTTAATCGCCTTGTAGAATTGGAGAAGGCGAGCACAGTGCGCTATCTAAACAACATGAGAAAGGCGCAGGCGCTATATTATGATCCGGACGATATGCTCGTACAAATTTTGACTGAAGTTGCAATTAAGAGTTTAGTTTTTATTATCGAACACGATATTCCGAGAGATAAGGGCTTACACTATTGGCGCAAGATGGAAGTTTTTTATTTTGCCGGTTGGAAAAAACTATTATTTGATTTTTAATAGTCGGCACTAAAATACCGCAGATGCCGAATTGTTTGATTGACTGAACAGTTGACCTATCACTATGAGGAGGAAATATGTCTAAATACATTAAAGGGCTCGATAACGTCGCGGTTATTTGTCATGTCAACCAAGACAACTTTACAAAGTTTGAAAAAATGGGATTTCAATTGTATCCGCTGGGGCGCCAAGGCGTAAAAATAGGTTTTTTTTTCCTTAAAGGCGGCACCGGTTCACTCGTCGCGCACTTTAAAAATGGCGGTTATTTTGAGATGATTTCGATATACAATAAATTTATGATAACCGGCGGATATAAGAAAATGTTAAGGGAAAGGGGCGAAAGACTAGTAAAATATACGCTGGAATTGACGAGTGCAAAAGGCGAGGCGGAAAGGCTCAAGAAAGAAGGCAAAAAGCCGTTTGGTCCGATGCTGTTCAGGCGAGTTTTCATGTCGCAAACGAAGGGTAAACAGGACGCCAGGTTTTCTATTATGGTCTATCCCAATCCACTGGACTATCCCATTAATGTATCGGGAACGGAACATTTAACGCCAGATATTACGCGGCAAGACGATTTGCTCGATCATCCCAACGGTGCGTTAATGCTTTCAAATGTATTAGTCGTAGCAGAAAGTGTTGAAGAGGCGGTCAGACAGTATGAAAGCGATTTTTTAGAGAGCTTTAATAAAATTGGCAATCAGTACGTTTGTAAATTAAGAAATCAGTCGCGGGTCAGCTTTATTTCGAAGGCCGCGCTCGCAGAAGAATTTCCCGAAATAAACGTCGACACAGACCCCTATATCGCCGCCGTGTACTTTGCCGTAAAAGATCTCAATGTGGTAAAAGAAATCTTTGAAGTAAATGATGTGCCATTTTCAATAAGGGACAATCAATTGATTGTGCCGTGTTCATACTTATTTAATTCAACTTTTGTATTTGAAGAAATTGCAACTTAAACTGTTGGCAGAATTTTAATTTTTATATTACTTTGCAACTCAAAATTGCCATTGTTCTCAGCTGTTTTTAAGAGGGGATGGCAATTTTTTTATATAAACGAACCAATAGTTGACAGTTTCTCATCTTACTTTGACAGTTTTGTGACACTTTAATGTCAGTTTAAGGGTGACTTTAATAGTATTATAATGGTAATATTATAATGTAAGATATATATTCATGCATTGTGCGCATGGCTGTATTTAGCATATTTAACGCGTATTGCGAATTTTCTTAAATGGTTTTATTTATATGGATGCTGATTATTAAGAAAGGTATATCTATTGACGATATTAATTTATAATCGTTATTAATTCTATTTTTGCTTATTTACTAGACACAATTGTTCGATTGTCAATTTTGGTTGTGGTTACAAGTGTAAAAGATTACAAAAGACGATATCAAGTGTATTTGAAATTGGAGGTAAAAGTTATGAAACTTACAAATGCTTTTCTGAAAAAGATGCTGTTGAGTACATTTGCGCTATTGCTATGTCTTAGCTTTATGCCAATGCAAAGTCAACAGCTTTACGCCGCTGAATTCATCTATTATTCCCCCAGTACAAATGGACCGTGGTACCTAAATAGCAGCAACGGCGTCGTCGCCAATTACGATGCCAACAACGCGGTGCTGGTAGTTTCCGGTAACGGTGCCATTGAGCGATCAAAGTGGTTTGCCATGGTCGATCAGATTGTGCCGGGTGGAAATGACGGCGATCGCTGGGGTAGAGGAGCTGTAGACATATATTGTGAAGACTTTTCAATACAGTTTAAAAAAAATAATCCGGGCGACAAAATTGTCTTTCCGGTCGATAGCAGTCGTTTGTTTTGTGATTTTCACGGCCAAATTGACTTCGGCCCGACGGATTTAATTGACACGTCAAACGTTACAGATATGTCAAATTTATTTAATAGTACCTATAATTTCGATCAATCGATTAACCACTTTGATACATCAAATGTCACGACTATGAGAGGCATGTTTTTTGATGCGCGAGTTTTTGATAACGGCGGACAGACTTTAAGCCTCAATACGGCTAAAGTTACCGATATGTCTTATATGTTTTATAATACGACGGCATTTAATCGTGAATTCGATTGCGGCGTTGGACATTTTGACACCTCTAAAGTCACCACTATGGAAAAAATGTTTTGCGACACGTTCTGGTTTAACCAGTCGATTAACGGTTTTAAATTGGACGCAGTTACGAATATGGCGGGCATGTTTGAAGGGGCGACGTTTTATAATAACGGCGGTGAAGTGCTGAGCATTAATGCGCCAAATCTTGCCTACATAGGCGGGATGTTTAGTTCGGCCAAAGACTTCAATCAGCCAATTAATTTTACGGGCAGCAACAATATTGTTAATATTTCGAATATGTTCTGGCAAGCCCAGTCTTTTAATCAAAGTATAAACAGTTGGCCGCTTGTCAATGTTAAGAATGCAGCCTTTGTCTTTAGCTCGGCTAATAAATATAATAATGGTGGCGAAACTTTAATCCTGAACTTACCCAATTTAAAAGATGGGCGCGGTATATTTAAATCTTCGCTGCTATCGGAAAACTGCGAATTATACTTGGCAAATAATGTCGCCGAAGAAGTCGATTTAACTGAGTGTTTTAGAGGTCTACAAGATTTAAAAAACATAAAGTTGTTTGTCAATAATACTGCTGGTGCAGATGCTACGGATGCATTCGACGGTTGCACGGGTTTGCGCGAAATGGTGATTGACAGTTTAAAAAATGCCAGCATTTTAGGTTTTTCAGACGATTATGAGGTTTATGAAGTCCTTGGTATGATAGAGAATCTCGTCGCAACTAAGTCTAAGACGGAACCTTATAGCTTTACAGACAAAAAAGCGTATCATGTCGTTGGCGTGCACAATTCGACGACATATACAATTTCCTATGATGGCAATAGCGCAGATAGCGGCGCCGTCGCCGATGGCAGCAAGAATCACGGCGAGAATTACACTATAGCAGACGCCGGCAATTTAGTCAAAGCGGGACACACATTTGACGGCTGGAATACGGCAGCTGATGGCAGCGGGTCGGATTATGCCGCAGGTAGCGTTTATACAGACGATGCCGATTTATCGCTTTACGCCCAATGGACACCAGTCGAGTATACGATTACGTATTTGGATAACGGCGCCGATAGTGGAGTTGTGCCGGATGGCATTAAACAGCATGGCGTTAGTTATACGATATCAGGTGTTGGCGATTTAGTCAAAGCGGGACACACATTTGACGGCTGGAATACGGCAGCTGATGGCGGTGGGTCGGATTATGCCGCCGGTAGCGTTTATACAGACGATGCCGATTTAGAACTCTACGCTCAATGGACACCAGTCGAGTATACGATTACGTATTTGGATAACGGCGCCGATAGTGGATTTGTGCCGAATGGCATTAAACAGTACGGCGTTAGTTATACGATAGCAGGTGTCGGCGATTTAGTTAAAGCCGGCCATACGTTTGACGGCTGGAATACGGCGGCCGATGGCAGTGGAACGGATTATATCGTTGGTAACATTTATACAGATGATGCCGATTTAGAACTCTATGCTCAATGGAAACCAGACGAGTATACGATTACGTATTTGGATAACGGTGCCGATAGTGGCGCAGTGCCAAATGGCACAAAACAACACGACGTCGACTATACGGTGGTTGGTGCCGGCAATTTGGTTAAGGCTGGTTATGTCTTTATCGGTTGGAATATAACTGCCGATGGCAGTGGTAAAGACATTGCGGTTGGCAGCGTATATCAGGGCAATGAAGATCTTACGTTATACGCGCAGTGGTCGCCCATTGAATACATTATTACATATCAGGGTAACGGTGCCGATAGTGGTGCGGTGCCAAATGGCATTAAACAGCATGGCGTTAGTTATACGATATCAGGTGTTGGCGATTTAGTCAAAGAGGGACACACATTTGACGGCTGGAATACGGCAGCTGATGGCGGTGGGTCGGATTATGCCGCCGGTAGCGTTTATACAGACGATGCCGACTTGACGCTCTACGCGGAGTGGCAGGCGGTTTCGCAAATCGGCGTACCGACAGTGAGTTTGAGTAAAGCGGGCAGTGCGATCAAAGTAACCTGGACGGCAGTGCCGAACGCAACCGGTTATCAAGTATACCGCGCCGATAAGAATAGCGGCTCATTTAAAAAGTTTAAGACGACGAGCCTATTAAAGTATACGAATTCAGGTGCGCTAGTGCCGGGCATGCCCTATTATTACAAAGTGCGCGCCTATAAAAAGAATGGCTCACAGTATCAATTTGGCGATTTTTCAGACGTCAAGGGGTACTATGCACCGGGCGATTTGGCAACGCCAGCTAAACCCAGCTTGACGCTCGACCAAAATGGCAACGGCATTCGATTGAACTGGAATGAACAGGACAGGATTACCGGTTATCAGGTATATCGCGGTTTGAGTCCCGACAAGCCCTTTAGCTATCTGAAGACGGCATCGGGTGCGGCGACAGTCTATACCAATCTATCGGGTTTGACGCAGGGTAGACCGTATTACTACAAAATACGCGCCTATCGCATGGCCAAGGGTCAAAGGGAATACGGCGAGTTTTCCGACATTAAGGGGATGTTTGCAGGCACTGCTGAAGAGGCGCTCGACGCAGTCGATTTTTCATTGGAAGACAACCCCGGTGTCACGGCGCCCAATGTGCGCGTCAGGTGGCAGAAGGTAACGGGTGCCGACGGTTACTGCGTATACCGTTGGAACAGTGCCAATCAAAGTTGGACGGGTCTTAAAAAGACCGGGCCAAACGCCACGGTTTACACCAATATTAACGGCGTGGTCAACGGCAAAACGCACTTTTACGCGATGCGCCCCTATCATATTTCGGGCGGCAAGACCTATTATGGCAACATTGGCCAGTCGAAGGGCTTTAAAGTGATGAAAAATTAGCCCCTGGCAGGCGTAGGCGAATAGGCAGACAACGACGGTGGCGTTAAATAAATAGAATGACGAAGAGTCCTTTTGTCGATTGGATAATGGGACTTTTCGCGTTTTTAGGGGATTATCTAAGTACGTGCTTAGTATTTCGCGGTTATGCTTGCATTCTTATTAAAATGCTGTATAATAGTGATAATAATTACTTTGCGATGACCAAAGACGGCAATTCGTCCTGTTTTAAGAGAGTCGGCATCTGCTGTAAGCCGATAACAGGTATTTTGTTTCTACTTTGTGAGCAATTGACGAAAGTCAAAGGGTATGCCCTTTACAGCATGTGCAAGAGGACTGATTTACAATTGGTCAAATTGGGTGGCAACGCGGTCAGAACCGTCCCTTTATGGGGTGGTTTTTTTGATTATGTGAGGAGGTAATCATGTTAGATGTTAAGTTTGTTAGGTTCAATCCGGATATCGTCAGAGAGAATTTAAAGAAAAAATTTCAAGAGGAAAAGTTGCCCTTGGTCGACGAGGTCATTGCCCTAGATGAACAGCTCCGCGCGGCGACGACAAAAGCCGGCGATTTGCGCGCCTTCAGAAACAGTAAAAGCAAGGAAATTGGCAGTTTGATGAAGGCCGGCAAGCGGGCGGAGGCAGAACAGGTCAAGGCCGACGTCGTTAGAATGGCAGAGGAACTGGCTGCTTTGGAAGATGCTGAGGTCAATTTGGCGGCGGCGTTAAAAGAAAAAATGATGCGCATCCCCAACATCATCGACGACAGTGTGCCAATTGGCAAAGACGACACCGAAAACGTCGAAGTAGAGCGAATCGGCGAGCCGCGCGTACCCGATTTTGAAGTGCCCTATCACATTGAAATTATGGAACGCCTTGCCGGCGTCGACTTGGACAGCGCCCGAAAGACCAGCGGCAACGGCTTTTACTACCTCAAGGGCGACGTCGCCAGACTGCACTCCGCCGTGCTCAGCTATGCGCGTGACTTTATGATCGACAAGGGCTTTGAATACTATATCCCGCCCTTTATGATTCGCTCCGAGGTCGTTTCGGGCGTGATGAGCTTTGCCGAGATGGACGGCATGATGTATAAAATCGAGGGCGAAGACCTCTATTTAATCGGCACCAGCGAACACTCCATGATCGGCAAATTTATCGATACGCTGATGGACGAATCAGAGTTGCCACAGGCACTGACCAGCTATTCGCCCTGCTTTAGAAAAGAAAAGGGCGCGCACGGCATTGAAGAGCGCGGCGTCTATCGCATACACCAGTTTGAAAAGCAAGAGATGATCGTCGTCTGTAAGCCGGAAGATAGCTTTAAGTGGTTTGACGTGATGCTCAATGCGACGGTCGAATTTTTTAGAACGCTCGACATTCCGGTGCGCAAATTGGAGTGCTGCTCGGGTGATTTGGCCGATTTAAAAGTCAAGAGCATCGACGTAGAGGCCTGGTCGCCGCGCCAACAAAAGTATTTCGAAGTGGGGAGCTGTTCAAACTTAAGCGATGCACAGGCCAGACGCCTCGGCATTCGCTTTAGAACGGAAGACAACCAAAAAGTATTTGCCCATACGCTAAACAATACAGTCGTCGCGCCGCCGCGCATGTTGATTGCCTTTTTGGAAAACAATCTCAACGCCGACGGTTCGATAAATATACCAAAGCCATTACAAATGTATATGGGCGGAAAGGAAAAAATAGTATGTATGACTTCGACGAAATAGTTGATCGCAGCAACACCCATGCATCTAAATACGAGTCCTTAGAAAGACTGTTTGGCCGCACCGATTTATTGCCCTTTTGGGTTGCAGACATGGAATTTCGCGCGCCGCAGTTTATGATTGACTGTTTGACAAAGCGCGCCGAACACGGCGTCTTTGGCTATACCAAACGCGGTGACGATTACTATCAAGCGATTGTAGATTGGCTTAAAAACAGGCACGGCATTGCCGTGGCGGCGGAAAACATTGAATACGGCGCCAGCGTGGTATTCTTGTTGGCAATGATGGTGCGCCTGTTTAGCGCGCCGGGAGATGAAATTATCATTCAAAGTCCAGTCTATTATCCGTTTAAGCATACAATAGAGCGTAACGGACGCGTCGTCAGCGACAATACGCTGATCAAAAATGGCGAACACTACGAGATGGATTTTGCAGATCTCGAAGCGCGCGCTGCAAATCCGCAGTGCAGCATGATGTTCTTGTGCAGTCCGCACAATCCGGTCGGCAGGGTCTGGACAAAGCGTGAACTCGCCCGCGTCGTCGAAATATGCAAGGCCAACGACGTGCTGCTAATATCAGATGAAATTCACTTTGACCTAGTCTATAAACCGCACAAACACTATTCTTTGGCCTATTTAAACGACCCGTCAATCATCGTCTGTACGGCGCCCACTAAGACGTTTAATATCGCCGGCTTACACAGTGCTTACTGTATAATGGCAGATGGCGTTAAGATGCAGAAGTATCGCGACGAATTGGCGATGCTCGCCTTAAATGAATCGAATGCGTTTAGCCGCGAAGTGACGCCAGTCGTCTATCGACAAGGCGCGGATTATCTCGATCAACTGCTCGACTATTTAAAGCAGAACGTCGATTATGTCGGCGATTATTTGGCGCAGCAGATTCCGCAAATCGTGCCGCTGGAAACGCAGGGCACCTATTTAATGTGGCTGGATTGCAGTGCGTTGGGCTTAGAGCGCAAAGCGTTGGACGACTTGTTCGTCGACGGCGCTGGACTCGCCTTGGACGGCGGTTATTGGTTTGGCGACAGCGGCGACGGCTTTATGCGCTTAAATATCGCCTGTCCGCGCACTATGTTGACAGAGGCCTTGTCCCGCTTGGCGGATGCCGTTCGACAATTAAATCCAGAATAATCGGCTAGAGCGGCCTAAAATGGCAATTTTCACTTGTTTGCAAAGACTTAATGCTGTAAACTAAGGGTGGGAATGTAAAAAATGGAGGCCATATGGCATACGAAAATTTAATGACAAATCAAGATAAAGACGTTTTTATTCCGATGGTACCCGGTGTGCTTGGCGCCATGCTGATGAGTAAAGTGTCGCGCCAAAAAGAGGGGTTTCGGGAAGACCTGATTCAGCTGGTCGAAGGCGATATGCTCAATTTGCCAGAGGAAAACTACTATGACTTATTCAAACAGTCGGTGGTCGTCGCCAATGGCTTTATGGAAAAATGGGGCGTCAACTACGGCCACTCGTCTATCAAAGAACTCGATACCCTGCAAATGTGCATTGAAAATAAATCGCGCTGGTTTACCGAAATCATCGAAACGGTACAGGCCAACAAGTACATGAGCTATATCGAGTACAGCTTGCGCTACAATCCGCCGAAGGCGTATTACACGCCGCCGGAATTTGACGCCTATCCGCAGCTCAAAGCGCAGTACGTGGCATTTTGCGACTACGCTTTTGCGGCATATAAAAAAATCGATGCGCAGTTTGAAGCGCTCTTTAAAAAGCGCTATCCGGAGATGAAACCAAACGACATTAAAATAAAGGCCTTTGAGAACGCGCGCAACGTCTTGCCGCTCTCGACGTTGGCCAATATGGGCATGCAATCCAATTTAAGGGCGTTTTGCAGTGCGCTTTCTGAATTGTTTGCCTACGAAGGGCTCAACGCCGAAATCGTCGACGTAGCCGAACAGATGAAGGCCGAGGCCGAAAAGGTATCGGTCGGCATGGTGCGCCACGTCGACGCCACGCCGTATCAAAAGAGCTTTGTAGAGGCCTATTTTGAGCGCGAAATAGTTGCCGATCCCTACAGGGTATACGATCATCCGGTCGTCGAGGTTTCGTCTAAAATTGAAGGTGATGTCAGCTTAATCGAAAGGGTGGGCGACCTGTCTTTAATGAATCGCTTTGACGAATTGCCCAATGAATTTAGGGCGATTGGCAAGCGCGTCGAAATACTGATGTCGGAGGCGGCGCATCATCAGGCACTGCGTCATCGCGCCTTTGACATACGCACTAAAATGCCCGACGTGCGCTACGGCATGTTGCTGCCGCCGGAACTGAACGAGGCAGATGAAGACGGCCTAGTGGCCGAACTGCGCAGTGCCATTGAGGCAGTGTACAAAAAGTCGATTGACGTCTACGAGGCGATTTACGACAGCGGCCTAAAGGGACTTGCTCCATATGCCGTCATCAATTGCAATATGCGGTGCATGGACTTCTTTGGCAACGCCTTTGCGATGGCGCATTTTATTACGCTGCGCAAAGAATCGCACGCTCAAGACGAAATACGTGAGGTAGCCGGCGCATTGCACGCTGGCTTCAGTGATATAGAAAAAATGTTTAAGGGACTCTATTTTGAAAGGACAAAATAGGGCGGAGTACAGTGGAGGTAAACAGTGGAAACAATGCAAGATTTTATGGATCAAATTGACGCGTCTACACAAAATTTAAAGCGCGGTGAATTAGTTGAGGGCAGCGTAATTCAAACCGGTGAAGATCACGTGATCGCCGATATCAACTATGCGCAGGACGGCGTCATCTTCGATGATGAATTGGTCAAGGCGCCGACCGAATATCAAAAAGAGGACAAAGTGCAGCTCGTCGTCATCGGCTTTAACAAGGACGGGCAGGTGATATTGTCAGAGAAAAAGGCGCAGCGTCAATATGGTGAGGCGGTGTTGAGAGAGGCTGAGGAGAAGGGAACTTATGTCGAGGCGACGTTAAAGTCAATCGCCAAGGGCGGTTACCGCGTCGACGTGTTCGGCATCCAGGGCTATTTGCCATTTTCGCTTTATCAACACAATTATTTAGAAGATCCGGAATCACATCTTGGCGAAAAGACGCTGTTGGCCATTGAAAAGAGCGACAATCGCGGTTACGTCTTCACGAGAATGCCGATTGCCGAAAAGATCAGGCAAGAGAGTAGGGACAAGTTTTATGCAGCGCACGGCGTCGGCGATAAGGTCGAGGGCGTGCAAAAGGCCTTTAACAGGGGCGGTGTGGTCGTCGACGTCGAGGGCGTGCGCGGCTTTATTCCCAATTCAGAGGTCAGCTACAGCCGTAGCGTTAAGCCGCAAGACATCATCGAAAAGGGTGCGACCTTAAATCTGATCATCAGAGAACTCAACAAGGAAAAAGATCAACTCATTTTGAGTTATAAAGAAACTAAGCAAGATCCCTGGCAGGACATCGACGCCAATCTGGAAATCGGCGATGTCTTTGAACTAAAACCGGAGGGACAAAACCAAAATTTCTATTTTTATGAACTAATAGAAGGCGTACAGGGCTCGCTCTTTAAAAAGCAAGTGCCGCAGGAAGTCATCGACGAGGGCGCGGACCACAACGTCGTCGTCGTGGCCATCGATAAGCGTCGCCGCAGAGTAGAACTCGATTATTTCTTTGAAATCGAAGAACGGATTGAAGAAGAAAGTGACAATTCGGCCGGCGGCAACACCTTGGGCGACTTGTTTGGCAAAGAACTCGGCAAATTAAAGTTTGATTAATTGAGCCAACTGCGCATTTATTAATAGTACAGCTAAAATTGTATTCAGAGAAGGACAATCCCCTCGCCGGTTTCGTGCCGATGAGGGGGTTTTACTTTGTGAACAAATTATAAATTTATCGTTCAGCTATTGACAAGGCGGACGATGCATAGTATATTGATTACAGCGTTATTAGCACTCGATTTAAAAGAGTGCTAATAACAAGCAAAGAGTGAGGTGAATCGTGCAATTAGGTGATAGAAAACTGAGAATACTAAAAGTCATTATCGACGATTACATTCACACGGCGCAACCGGTTGGCTCGCGCGCCATTTCTAAAAAGCCGACCATTTCGGTCAGTTCGGCGACGATTCGCAACGAGATGGCAGATCTCGAAGAACTCGGTTATTTAGTGCAGCCACACACGTCGGCAGGGCGCATTCCCTCCGATTTGGGTTATCGACTGTACGTCGATTTATTGGCCTCGCAGGGCGAGATGAACAGCCGCGACAAGCAGATGATCAGGTCGCTATTGGCCTCGAATGTAATTGAAGTGGAAGACGTCATTTTACACGCCGTGCGAATACTGTCCGACTTGACGGGCTTGCCGACCATCATCAGTTTACCGCTCTTTAAAAAGAGCAAACTGAAAAACATGAAATTGATTAAGGTCAACGAAAACAAGGTTTTAATGATCTTGGTTTCCGATACCGGTGTGATTAAAAACATTCACCTCGGCATCAAGGAACTCGACCAGGCAATTTTAGACAATATTGCCGACTGCATGCTCAAGAAGTTTGAGGGCGTAGAAATTGAACGCATTAATGTAAAGCAAATTTTTGCGATAAAAAATGAGTTTCGGTGTTATGAAAGTATCATCGACTATTTGATACCGATTTTAAAGGCTTCTTTAAAAGACATTGAAGATTATGAAGTATACGTCGACGGCGTCAACAACATTTTCAAGTTCCCCGAGTTCGGCAATGTCGCCAGAGCGGAAAAGTTCTTGGAGATGATGAAGGACAAACACTTACTCTATCAAGCGATGAGTGCAGCGACGGACGACTTAATGGTTAAAATTGGTCACGAGAACGACATCGAGGCTTTGACGGAGCTGTCGCTGGTGGCATCGCCTTATAAATTTAAGGGCCGACCAGAATGAATTACGACTACGTCATACCGATGGTACAGTACATTTCAGATGTTTTATCAAATATTTTTTCAGGAATTAATCTTTAGGAGGTAACAATGACAAAGAAAAAGTCTGAAGAAGTCGAGCAGAAGGTCGACAATAAGGGCGAGAAAGCGCAATCTGACGAAAGGGTAGAAAAAGAAACTGCCGATCAAAAAACGGCGGATACCGCGTCCGATGAAAAAGCGCCGCTCGACCCCGAAGAAGAAGCACTAAATGTACGCTTTATGCGCTTGTCGGCAGATTTTGCAAATTATAAGAAGCGCGTCGAAAAGGAAAAGGCCGATATTTATCGGTTGGGCAACGAAAAACTGATGTTGGAATTGTTGCCGGTTATAGACAATATTGAACGGGCGTTGGCACATGTTGAGGAAAGCCCCAAAGAAAAGTTTGTCGAAGGCGTTGAAATGATATTCAGCAGTCTGATGAATGTGCTGACAAATGCCGGATTAAAAGAGATTGAAGCGGAGGGGCAACCGTTTGATCACAACGCACACCACGCCGTACTCACGGAAGAGAGCGATCAGTACGACAGCGACACGGTGACCGGTGTTTTACAAAAGGGATATAGATTAAACGAGAAAGTAATTAGACCGTCAATGGTCAAAGTATCGAAATAGGGAGGATATTATGAGTAAAATTATAGGTATTGACTTGGGTACTACAAATTCATGTGTGTCAGTTTTAGAGGGCGGCGAACCGGTCGTCATCCCAAATGCAGAAGGCAACAGAACGACGCCGTCAATCGTCGCATTTGCCAAAAATGGCGAGCGCTTAGTCGGTGAAACAGCCAAGCGTCAGGCGATTACCAATCCGGATAGAACGATCATTTCGATTAAACGTGAAATGGGCATGGACTACAAAGTTGAAATCGACGGCGCGAACTACACGCCGCAAGACATTTCGGCGATGATTCTCGGCAAGTTAAAATCCGATGCCGAAAGCTACTTGGGCGAAAAAGTCGAAGCGGCAGTTATTACAGTGCCGGCTTACTTTACTGACGCACAGCGCCAGGCGACTAAAGACGCCGGTCGCATCGCCGGTCTCGAAGTTAAGCGCATTATCAACGAGCCGACGGCAGCGGCTCTCTCATATGGTCTCGACAAGACTGACCACCAACAAAAAATCATGGTTTACGACTTGGGCGGCGGTACGTTTGACGTTTCGATTTTGGAAATCGGCGACGGCGTATTCGAAGTGCTCGCCACAAACGGCAACAACCACTTGGGCGGCGACGACTTCGACAAAAAATTAATCGACTTCTTGGCGGATAGTTTTAAAAACGAGCATGGCGTCGACCTCAGAAGCGATAAAATGAGTTTGCAGCGTTTAAAAGAAGCAGCTGAAAAAGCCAAAAAAGAACTGTCTTCAATGAATACGACAAATGTAAACTTGCCGTTTATCACGGCTACGGCAGAGGGGCCGTTGCACTTAAACATCGACGTCACTCGGGCCAAGTTCGAAAGCTTGACAGACGACCTCGTCAAAATGACAATCGAGCCGATTAAAAAAGCGCTCTCCGACGCCGGCTTAACGGCAGGTGACTTAGATCAAATTATCTTGGTCGGCGGTTCAACGCGTATCCCGGCAGTACAAGAGGCCGTCAAGAGCATTACCGGCAAAGATCCGCACAAGGGCATTAACCCGGACGAGTGCGTTGCAGTCGGCGCGGCAATCCAAGCCGGCGTATTGACGGGTGAAGTCAAAGACGTCTTGTTACTCGACGTCACACCGCTTTCACTCGGCATCGAAACGCTCGGCGGCGTATTTACAAAGCTAATCGAGCGCAATACGACGATTCCGACGAAGAAGAGCCAGACGTTCTCGACGGCTGCCGACAATCAGACCGCGGTAGATGTTCACGTCTTGCAGGGCGAGCGTTCGATGGCCTCGGACAACATTACTTTGGGACGTTTCCAATTAGACGGTATTCCGCCGGCAAGACGCGGTATGCCGCAAATCGAAGTCACCTTTGACATCGACGCCAACGGCATCGTCAACGTCAGCGCGCTAGATAAGGGCACTGGCAAAAAACAACACATTACAATTACGGCGTCTACTAATTTATCCGAAGAAGAAATCAAGGCAAAAGTGGCCGAAGGTGAAAAGTTCAGAGAAGAAGACGAAAAGCGCAAGAAAGTAATCGAAGTTAAAAACGAATCTGAATCACTCGTTTACGAAATCGAAAAATCGCTCGACGAGTTGGGCGAACAGGCAACTGAAGAAGAGAAAAACCTCGTCAACGAAAAGAAAGAGGCGCTCAAAAAGGCAATTGAAACAAATGATTTAACGGCAATGGAAGACGCTAAAAAAGCCCTGACAGAGGCATTTCAGCCGATTGCGCAAAAAGTGTACGCCAAGGCGCAAGCCGAGCAGCAGGCTGCCGCACAAGCCGGTCAAGCTGATGCGCAGCCGAGCGCGGGCGTAGACAACGCCGTCGATGCCGAGTACGAAGTCGTAGAAGACGACGAATAGCAAAGTGAAAGGTGGCAAATGTGAGCAAGAGAGATTTCTATGAGGTGTTAGGTGTAGACAAGGGTGCCGATGAAGCGGCGCTGAAAAAAGCCTATAGAAAACTTGCGATGAAATATCATCCCGACCGCAATCCGGATGACAAAGGCGCTGAGGCCAAATTTAAAGAAGTCAACGAGGCCTATGAAGTACTGTCTGACCCCAAAAAGCGTCAAATGTACGATCAATTTGGCCATGCCGGCGTCGACCCCAGTTTTGGCGGCGGTGGTGGCCAGTACTCCGGTTTTGGCGGCTTTGAAGATATTTTTAGCGAAATATTTGGCGGCGGCGGTGGCTTTTCAGGTGGCTTTGGCGGCTTTGGCGGTCAGGCGACGAATCGCCCTAAAAAAGGTCAGAACAGCAAAATACAGCTCGACTTAACTTTTGAAGAGGCCGTCTTTGGCACCGAAAAACAGGTCGACTATCTGCGCACCGAATCCTGTCAAACCTGTGATGGCAGCGGCGCTGAGCCGGGCACGCAGACGCATACCTGTTCTAAGTGTAATGGCGACGGCGTACTCAAGTTTAGACAGCGTTCACTGTTTGGCGAACAAATTACGACGCGCCCCTGTGACGCCTGTCACGGCAAGGGCGAAATGCATGATAAAGACTGTCACGTCTGTAAGGGACACGGCATCGTCAAAAAGAAACGCCATATGAAGGTGACGGTGCCGGCTGGCGTCGACGATGGTCAGGTCATCACTTTGCAAAACGAGGGCAATCTCGGTTCCAACGGCGGCCCGCGCGGCGATGTCTATGTCGTGTTGCGCGTCAGGCCGCACGAATTGTTCAGACGCGAGGGCAACGACATCATTTGCGAAATGCCGATTACTTTTGCGCAGGCGGCGCTGGGCGACGAATTAATCGTACCGACGCTCGACGGCAAGGTCAAGTACAGCATTAAAGAAGGTACCCAAACCGGCACGGTATTCCGACTTAAAAATAAAGGTGTACCGGTCTTAAACGGCTATGGCCGCGGCGATCAGTACATCAAGGTGACCGTCGAAGTACCAACTGACTTAAATGCTGCGCAAAAGAAAATGATTAAAGAATTTGGCGCGGCAATGGGGCACGAAGTGCACAGTCAACAAAAGGGCTTTTTCGACAAAGTAAAAGATTTATTTAAGTAATAGGAATGGGTTGTTTGCTTTTGTCCTTTCGATGTTACCGGAATTATCCGGACGCGACCTTAGGAGCGCTGTTTACAGAGTAAACATAATGCAGCAGTCGGGAAATCTCGGTTTTTAGTCCATAACGCTTTAGGCGTGTTTATATAAGGGGTGCAATTCGCTAATATAGTTGAATGCACCCTTTTTGATTCCTTAAAATTTCATTAATGCAGTTGCAAGCGCGCCCCCGATGTGATTTAATTGACCTATTGAAGAGGAGATTTTATGACGATAATCATTAAATACACGTTAAAGAGCATATGGGAGCACAAGTTCAGAACTTTCCTTATTTTGTTGTCCATTACGCTGTCGGTAGCCTTGTCTATTTCGTCTTTTGCGCTGCGTGACGTGACGAGAAACGCCATCGTAGAAGTCGTCAAAAAATACATGGGCACGGCAAATGTGATGGTCAGTGGCGAACCAAAAAACAACACGACATTGGTCAGGCTGCGCGATCTCGGCGATGTCGCCGACTTGTTCGACTATCAGATTGGCTCGATGCAATCAATGGCGGTTTATAAGCCGGGGCCAAATGAAAAGACTGTCAATTTTACGGTTCGCGGTTACCGCGAATCCGACATTGCGACGTTGGGCGTTGTCGCCTTAACGGATAAGCTCGACGAACCCTTCGAGGGCAAGGCCGTTTACATTTCCGATTCAGCTGCCGAAAAATACGGCTGGCAGCTGGGCCAATACATCGAACTCTACTTCAACGGCGTCAAACACAAGCTTAAAATCGCCGGTATCGGCGCCAATGTAAAGGCGTTGGAATACTCCGAAGAGGGTATAAACGCGGTCGTTCCATCCGGTTTTTTACGCAAGATATACAATACGCAGGATCGCTATTTTTACCTTTTGTTAAAGAGTAAAGAGGGCGTCGACGTCGAAACTGCAATGGAAGAATTGCGCACTGTCTACCCGCGCTTTAGAGTCGACGAACCGATTCCCTGGTCGCAAATAGAGGGCATGTTAAACAATATCATCGTGCCGTTTATCTTTATGCTGTTACTGGTCTTAGCGACGGCGGTCTTTATCATTTTTACGGCGTTTAAGGTTATCACTACCGAAAAGCTGCCGGTGCTCGGGACATTCCGTTCGATTGGCGCGACCAAAAAAACCGTCGATTTCATTTTGTTGTCCGAGAGCTTTGTCTACGGCTTGGTCGGTGGCGTGTTGGGCATTTTATTGGGCAATGTTATACTGGGCGTAATCGCTCAATTTATCGCTAAGCAAATGGGCATGATGACAGTTGAAAACTTGGCCAATGTCAACATCAGTTATTATCTGATTTCTATCTTATTTGGCATACTGTTGTCGATATTTAGTTCAATTGTACCGATTCTTAAAGTGTCAAATTTATCGGTGCGCGATATCGTTTTGGGCTTTACCGAATCATTTAAAGATCGCTCGTTACAAAAGACGCTCAGCGGCGTGGCTTTCTTGGTCGTCGCTTTGGCGATTCCCAACATTTCTGCCATCAACGGCAATATAGTATTTAATTTGTTGGCGACCATACTGCTCTGTGCCGCAATGATTTTACTGGTACCGGCGATAACGGCGCTTTTCATTAAGCCGTTGGCGCTAGTTGGAGGACTATTGTTTGGCAATATTGGACGTCTTAGCGTTAAAAATATCAACGGCAATAAGAGCGTCATCGACAATATCTCGTTGCTCACCATCGGCATCGCCGGCATACTGCTAATCAATATACTCAGTGCAACCGTTACGGCCGAAATGTCTAACGCCTTGAGCGATGCCAAATTTGACGTTCGCATTAGAATGAATAGCATCGACAAAAATATCATTAATAAAGTAAAGGGTGCAGTGGGCGTACAGGGCGTCTATCCCAACTTTGCCAAGTTTAATACAAAAGTCGTCGGTACGAATAACAGTATTATTAGAATTATTTCCGCTGACGGCATGGAGTTTTTCGATTATTTTGACTTTGACTTTGCCGACGGCAGAGAAATTGCCGCACAGAATATAGGCGTGACGCGCTCGATAGTTATCAGTACCACTTTAAAGCGGCAGTTGGGCGTCGAATTGGGGGATGCCATAGCGCTCGAAATGGCCGATGAGAAAGTATATGACTACACCGTTGTCGGCTTTATAAACGCCGTGGTCGCCAATGGCAGCATTGGCATAGCCAGCGAATTTTATTTGGCAAAAGACGCCGGATTTACAAAATACGATGAACTGATGGTCAAATCGAGCGATCCAGACATGACGGCAGAGGCGCTACGCGATATTTTTGCCAAGCGAAAAGATGAAGTTAGCGTCATGACGCTGGCTGAAATCGTCGCGCTCAGCAAAGAATCAAATGCTGTTATCATTAATGTCTTTAAGGGTTTTTCAATCGTCGCCATGCTCATCGGTACATTTGGCATACTGAACAACTTTATCGTCAGTTTACTGTCGCGGCAGCGCAGTTTGGCCGTGATGAAATCGGTTGGCATGTCGCGCAAACAGACCTTTTCGATGCTCGTGTTAGAGGCCGCCATGTCCGGTGCGATTGGTGGACTTTCCGGCATCGTCGGCGCCATGTTGTTGATCTTTGAGGTCAATCAGTTTTTCAAACTGCTAAACATACCGTTTAAAATGGGCTTTCAGCCGTCAATACTGTTGTCGGGTGTGTTTGCCGGCGTGCTCATTTCGGCGCTATCCAGCGTGTTTCCGGCTATTAATGTCGCCAAGATGAACATCGTCAACGCCATTAAATACGAGTAGGAGAAGTTATGAACGCAATCGAAGTCAGGTCACTATATAAACACTTTCAGATGGGTAAAGTGACAGTTGAGGTTTTAAAAGATATCAATTTGGCGATTAAGCAGGGCGAATTCGTCAGCATTATGGGGCCGTCCGGTTCGGGCAAGAGCACATTATTGTATTTATTGGGCGGGCTCGACCAGCCGACGCAGGGCGAAGTCTTTATTGGCGACACCAATATTGCGACGCTCAAAGATAAAAAGCTCAGCATTATGCGTCGTCGCGACATCGGCTTTGTCTTTCAGTTTTTTAATTTAGTACCCAATTTGAACGTCGTCGACAACGTCATGTTGCCGATACTGTTAGACGGCAAGCGGGTCGCTAAATACAGCAAAGAGCTGGACGACATATTGGAAATCGTCGGACTATCCGATCGCAAAAAACACACGCCGCGCGAACTGTCCGGCGGACAGCAACAGCGCGTCGCCATTGCCAGGGCGTTAATCAATAACCCGCAAATCATCTTGGCCGATGAACCGACCGGCAATCTAGATTCCAAGACCAGTCAAGATATACTGGAATTATTTCAAGTCATTAATCGCGAACGCGGTAAGACAGTTGTACAAGTGACACACGCGCCGTCGGCGGCAACTTACGGCAATCGCGTAATTATGTTAAGAGATGGCGAAGTACTGGACAGCGACTATAAAAACGAAATTGGAGGGCATCATGAAGAAAATTAAATGGTTGACGACGGCGTTGCTTTTAGCGCTCGTATTGGCAGTGGCAGTGGGCTGTCAAGAAGGACAAAAGCCGGTTCAGAAAAGCGATGAAAAGCAGGTCGAAAAAGAGGTTAAAAGACAAATAGAACTATATGGCACGGTCGCCGTGCGCCATTCCCTCGACATCAGCTTAGACAAATTATTAAAAGTGACAAAGGTCTACGTAAAAGAGGGACAGGTCGTCGATGCGGGCGATGCGCTATTCCAAGTTGATTTGACGAATTTAAGAGCTGATGCTGCATTGCTAAAATCAAAAATTGATTTGGCGGAAAAGCAGCTGAGCGATGAAAATTACGACGTGAAAAAGTTTTCCGTCAATATCAGTCAGGTGAAGAACAAATTGGCCGATGCGCAGACTACGCTTGCCCAAAATCGCAAACTGCTCAACTCGGGCGCCATTTCGCAGCGCCAATACGACACTTCCAAACAAGCGGTTGAAGACTTAAAAAGCAGCTTGTCAAAGGCACAGCTCGACTTTAGCAATATCGTCGACAAAGACGATCAAGCGGCGCAGGCCAAGCTGGTTGAAATCGCCGAATACACCCGTAAATACGATGAAATCATGAACCTTTTAAACAGTGAAATGTTAGATGGCGACGACGTCGTTGCGCCGGTCGAACGCGCGGTAGTGGCAAAGATGCGCTTGCAAGAAGGCGCCTATTTAAACGCCTTTACGAGCGCCTTGTCACTAGACGACTTAAACAGCCTAGACGTATTAGCTAATGTCATTGAAGAGCAAATCGACAGCATAAAAGTGGGTCAAGCCGTTGCGATTACACCGACGATGGATTCCGACTTGGAATTGACCGGTAGAATAGATTTTATTAGCAGTCGCGCAGTTATCGTCAATAATGAAACCGTCGTGCCGATAGAAATCGTCGTCGACGACAGCAGTAAGTTGATGCCCAATCTAAACGTCGACGTGGTCGTGCCATTGGATGAAGAGTAAAGAGAAAGAGTGGTAGTTGTCATTTCGAAAGTTCTCTCCTTGTCATCTCGCTCGTAGTGCCTAGCGCGAAGTGGAGAAATCTCGAATTTTAACACAAAAAACTGCATGATAGCGATGCAGTTTTTTTATGTGTCAAAGGCACGACTTCGATAAAACCTAATATGAAATATCGTGCTGTCGCACGATGTGAAATAAAATTGCCTTTCATGTGCGAAGCACATTTCATATTCCGAAGGAATACTTCACGCCCCGCAGGGGCATTTCATTGCAAGCGGCGATAAAATCGCTACGCGATTGCGCCTAACTTACAAACCGAACAGCAAGTTTGCTACGCAAACACCCGCCGACTGAGTCGGCTCGGCAATTTCCTTACTAACAGCACAGCGGTAAAAAAGTTGCTGTGCAACTGTGGCCGCTCTGACCCGAACAGCAAGTTTGCTACGCAAACACCCGCCGATTTGATCGGCTCGGCAATTTCCTTACTAACAGCACAGCGA